>ULVD01005178.1_pt1 | contig 64787 bp, 59 predicted proteins | sample 1959101 | NCBI WGS metagenome assembly ULVD01 (sample SAMEA4835777, study PRJEB28245) | human gut metagenome | biome: gut microbiome; material: fecal sample | place: Denmark | collected 2008
GCACGTTCCGCCGGAACGTGCTTTTCATATTCATTTGCATGTAAACAGTACGACCTGCCGCCGGCGGGCGATCTGCTCAAGCAGTGCCATAGTCTGCTTTCTGCGTCCGGCATCGTAATTGACGAGCGCATCGTCGATAATAAGCGGGCAATTTGCGTCCTCCGGCAGAGCCAGCGAGCACACCGCAAGGCGAACGGCAAGGTACATGAGATCAAGAGTGCCCGCGCTCAGATACTCCGCACTGCGCGGAACGTTCTCGCCGTTTTCATGTACCGTTGCCGAGAAATCGCGGTCGAGCATCACGCCGTCATATTTACCCTCGGTGACAAACTGCATATACTCCGCTGCAAGCTTTCCCAGCGCCGGAGAGAAGCGGCTGCGGATATCCTCATCGGCCTTGCGCAGTGTATCGACAGCCAAGGCTATCGCATCGTACTCAGCGGAAACTTCCGCGTATTCGCTCTCCATTCGGCTTATCTCCGAGCCGAGCACCAAAGGATCGCCCATTGCGGCAAGTCTGCCGCTGCGCTCGGCCATCAGGGCGGAAATGCGGCTGCATTTCGCACGCGCCTCGGCAAGCTGACGGCTCAGCTGCGCGGCCTGATTATCGCCGCCGGTGAAGTCGAGCTGCGTAAGCGTTCGGCTCTCCGCCTGCTCCTGACGGCGGCGCACCGCTGCAAGGGCCTCGGCGGTCTCCTTCTCGACACGCTGAGCCTCCGTATAGTTTTTGTAAAGCTCAAGGAATTCGTCAAGGCTCGAGGCAATATCCTCCTCGGACTCTGCTCTGTACTTTGAAAGTATTTTGCGCCGTGCCTTTGCGGCCTCATAGGACTCCGCCCTGCGGCGCGAGGAGCGGACGAACAGAATTATACCGGCAGCCAGCGCGACTGCTGCCGCGGCAAAGGCGTGGAGCATGAAATCCTTAAGCAGCAAACCGGCCGCGACGAGCGATGCGCACAGCACCATAAGTATTATCGCCAAGGCGGGAGACGACTTGCGCTCGGACTTTTCCTTCAGGCTGAGCGCCTCGGCGAGATCGGCCTTGGCCTCGGTCTTGGCCTCCTCGGGCTTGCGCTCGCCTATCGCGCAGGCACACAGCGCCGCCCGGCAGCTGTCACGCCGCTCGGCGGCCTTATCGTGCCTATCGGTCGCGGAGTTTACATCGTTTCTCACGCCCTGCAGGCTGCTGAGCGCCTCCTTGCGGACGACCTTTCGGCTCTCTGTAACCTCGGCTTCGAGCCGTTGGCACTCCTTTTTTGCCGCCTCAAGCTCGGCGGACATATCCTCGCGCTGCCGCGACGCGTCCGCAAGCTCGGACAGCAGCTGCTTTTTGTGCGAAAGCTCGTCCTCAAGCTCCGGCAGACGGCCGTAGCGGTTGAAGCGGCGCTTGCGCTGCCACTGTCGCAGACGCTCGTCGGCTTCGGTGTAGGAGCAGTCCTCCTCGCCGGTGGAGACAATGGCGCTGATGCGCTTTTCAAGCTCGGCACTGTGCGTCACCGCGACCTTGCCCTGCTCGATAAACGCACTGCGGCGGAAAACATCGCGGCTCACGCCCGTGAGCGCTTCGCCTGCGTTCGCGCCGGTAAGTCCGTCGACGGGGACATTTGTTCCCGTATACACCGCGGAAAATTCGCGCATCGGAGCGGAGGCCGTTTTCGTCGTGCGCACGACGGTGATATCGCGGCCTTCCTTTTCTATTTCCATGCTGCCCTGCATGGGTGCTCCCGACCACGGGGCATAGCGCATTTTATCGGGCAGAAAGCCCGCCTTCTGTCTCTCGGAGCTGTCAATACCGTAGAGCATGGCGCGGATAAAAGCACACCATGTGCTCTTGCCGCTCTCGTTCGGGGATGAGATGACGTTCAGCCCCTCGTGCAGCACGAGGCTCTCTCCCTCGAGCTTTCCGAAGGTGGCGTCAAGCCTTTTTATCATCATGGCGTACCACCTCCTCGCGATTATCCAGAGCAGCAAGCCCCCAGCGTGCTGCCTGACTTATCTTTTCGCGCTCTGCATCGGTATTTGCCGCGTCGAAGGCTGCCTTGAGCCGCGCCAGAAATTGACCGCGCAGGTTATCCTCCCCGGCGCTTTGCCAAGCATCGCGCTTTAAAACAGTCTCATCGCGCACCTGAAGCGAGAAAAATTTATCCTCAAGTGCCGTGCAGAGCGCGTCCGGCTGCGGAGGCTCGGCCGCCTCGCCGCGCAGAACGATGCGGTAAACATCGTTTGCCGTGTTATCCGGCAGAGCTGCCAGAACGTCGCTTATGACGTCTCCGCCGGTGAGCTCAACATTTAATATCTCATACCTTCGCTGAGCAACGCACACGGGCTTCACGCCGCACAATGATCCCAGCGATACGATATAAACATGCTTCTCGCCCGTTTCGTCAAAGCCGCGCCCCTCCGGACATCCGGGCCACGCATAGTATACCGTGCCGGACTTTTTAAGTCCGCTCTCCTTGTGGATATGCCCCATGGCGATATAGTCCATGCCGGAGGCCGCAATATCGAGCTCCGTTACGGGGTTATAATTTGACGCCGCAGCCACCTCGCCGTGGATGCACATGATATCCTTCACTCCGGCGCTTTTCGACGCGGAAAAGCCGTGCAGCATGGCGGGCGAATAATTATCGCAGAACGCCGCACCCCAGACTCTTGCACCGAGCTGCGGAAGCTCAACGCACTCAACGGCGGGGCTTTTGAAAATGTGCACATTTTCGGGGAACCTCACGTGCGCATACGGCGAGCGCGGCGAATAGAAATCGTGGTTGCCCGGCGATATGAACACGGGCGCGGAGATGCTGCCGAGAGCCTCCGCGAGCGCCTCGCCGGTCTCGGCATAGGTGCTGTCGGAATCCAGAAGGTCGCCGGCAAGGAGCACAAGATCAACCTGCTCGGTCTCTGCAAGCTGTGCGATACGGTACAGCAGTCTGCGCTGCTCCTCCCTGCGCCGCGCAGCCTTTGCCGCTCCAAGCCCCTCAAAGGGCGAGTCAAGGTGCAGATCCGCCGCGTGAAGAATTTTAAGCCCGCTCATGTGAATCTCACTCCCTCCGCGCTCAGGCATTTGCCCGTCTCCGGATCGATGGTGAACACGCAGCCCTCAAGCTTCGCCGGACCCTTGGCAGAATCGTATCTGCGCGGAGGATCTCCGAAGAATTTGCCGATCGACTGCTCAGGCTCGATGCCGATGACGGAGTTTATCGCGCCCGTCATGCCGAGGTCGGTTATATATCCCGTGCCGTTGGGCAGCACGCAAGCGTCGGAGGTCTGCACATGCGTGTGCGTTCCCCAGACGGCGCTGACCTTTCCGTCAAGCAGAAAGCCCATGGCGCGCTTTTCGCTCGTGCCCTCGGCGTGGAAATCGACGAGAATTATCCTCTCGCGTATCTCCTCCATGTAGCCGTCGGCTATGACAAAGGGGTTATCCGTGTTCGCATCGAGCGTGAAATGCCCCATCAGGTTCATGACGCATACATCGCCGAAGCTCGTTTTGTAAACGTCTATGCCGCGTCCCGGACACTGAGGAGCGCAGTTTGCCGGGCGCAGTATCTTGCGCCGCTCATCGAGATAAGGTCTCAGCTCGGTACGCGTCCATGTATGGTTTCCGAGGGTGATAACATCCGCTCCGGCGTGGAATATCATATCCGCCTGGCGAGGCGTTATGCCGACAACATTTGCGTTTTCGCCGTTTACGACGACGAAGTCAAGCTCCAGCTCGCTGCGCAGACGGCGCAAATTTTTAGTAAGATAATCCAGCCCCGGCTCGCCGCATACGTCGCCGACGGCAAGAATCTTTACACTCATCAAAAAATCTCCTCTCCTGGAGTAATGAGTGTAGTATAGCACAAATTACAGCGGTGTAGCAAAACAAAAATGGCCATAATATATTGCGGAGGTGTAAACAATGCATAAGACAAATTTTCTCGTTGGCATGGGTATAGGCGTGGCGGTCGGCTCGCTTGCCGGCATGACCGTGTCCGGCACAAAAAAGACTCCTAAAAACATCGTCGGCAAGACTCTCAAGACGATGGGCGAGGTAGTCGATGCGGTTTCGAGCTCGATAGGCATGTAATTATTTTGGCCGATACGGCCGAAAATAATTAAAAAAGGCTTGCATTTCCTCTCCGGCTGTGCTAATATACTAAGGCGCTAAGCGATAAGCGCCGTTAGCTCAGCTGGATAGAGCGTCTGGCTACGGACCAGAAGGTCAGGGGTTCGAATCCCTTACGGCGTGCCAAAAAGATTAATCCCCGAAGTTGTTGAAGCTTCGGGGATTTCTTTATTTATCAATGGCTTGCGGTATTTGGGTATCATACATTTTTCAGCGAATAAATACGCTGTTTAACGTGCAATTTTACGACAAAATTTACGACAACCTTGTTTTACGCGTTTTTCAGCACACTGATTGCTTTCCAAATCCATCTATGTAGACAGGCGAAACAATTGCTGCCGGTTTTCTCGGCGGCGTATTTGCGCACGGTGTCCTGTGCTTTCCCGCAGCTTTCGCTGTATGTATAGAGCCTTAAAAATAGATTTACATATTACATGGTTTAGTGTATAATATTTTAGCTAATTTTATTGAGGAATGATTGCAATGATAGAGTTTGAAGAGTATAAAGGAAAACTTAACGGCTTAAAGCCGACGCTCGACTCGCTGCGCGAGGCGCTGCACCTTGAGCCTGCCGAGAAAGAGATCGAGGAGCTTGAGGGTCAGAGCGCACGCGACGGCTTCTGGAACGATGTCGAAAAATCTCAGCGCGTTCAAAAACGTCTGAAGCAGCTCAAGAGCAAGGTTGAAAACTACCAGAAGCTCTGCTCCGGCTGGGATGATCTGATGACGCTGTGCGAAATGGCTATAGAAGAGGACGACGATTCGATGCTGCCCGAGCTCCAGAGCGAGTACGCGGAGTTTGAAAAGAAGCTTGAGGAGACGCGTCTGGGCACGCTGCTGACCGGCGAGTACGATGCGAATAACGCCATTCTCACCTTCCACGCCGGTGCCGGCGGCACCGAGGCTCAGGACTGGACGCAGATGCTCTACCGTATGTACAATATGTGGGCCGACCGCCACGGCTACACGGTCAAGCTCATGGATTATCTTGACGGCGATGAGGCCGGCATAAAAAGCGCGACCATCCTGATCGAGGGCGAGAACGCCTACGGCTTCTTAAAAAGCGAGCACGGCATCCATCGCCTCGTGCGCATATCGCCCTTTGACTCCTCCGGCCGCCGTCACACCTCCTTCGCTGCTGTCGAGGTCATGCCCGAGATAAGCGACGATAACGAGATCGAGCTGCGCGACGAGGACATCAAAATGGACGTTTACCGCTCCTCCGGAGCGGGCGGCCAGAAGGTCAATAAGACCTCCTCAGCCGTTCGTCTGACCCATATTCCGACCGGCATCGTCGTGTCCTCGCAGGTCGAGAGAAGCCACTTCCAGAACCTCGAAAACTGCCGCAATATGCTCCGCGCACGCCTTGCCGAGATAAAGGAGCGCGAGCATCTTGAAAAAATCAGTGATATCAAGGGCGTGCAGCAGAAGATAGAATGGGGAAGCCAGATCCGCTCCTATGTTTTCATGCCCTACACTCTCGCCAAGGACCACCGTACCGGCTATGAAAACGGCAACATTCAAAACGTTATGGACGGCGATATAGACGGATTTATAAACGCCTTTCTCGCCATGAAGGCCGCCACCTGACAGGCTAAAATGCGCTCATACTGCGTTGAACGGAGCCGGGCATACTTTGTGTATGCCCGGCTCCGTCCGCCTTGTCCGAGCACAATGATCGGATGTGTCAAGGCAAAACGAAAGCGCACCGCCATTCTGGTGGTGCGCTTTACAGCGTGTCAAAAAAGCCGATGGCTTTTTTGCACGCTTCAAATACGCCACATTTTTTGTGAAGCTTACGCTTCACAAAAAATCTCGCTTCGCTCGTCAAAAAGCCTGATGGCTCAGGCATTTTTGATGGCTATAATCCAACTTGAGGCGGGCCTTGCCCCCTCAAACTCCCCCGCTGCGCGGTTGTATTTACTCGGCAGCATAGGTTTTTTGACAGTCTCGAAAGCGCACCGCCTTTCTGGTGGTGCGCTTTATTTTATCCGTGCAGAAATCTTGAAAGGAATTCCTTCGTCTTGTCGTTCTGCGGATTTTCGAATATGTCGCGGGGCCTGCCCTCCTCGCAGATGACACCGCCGGACATGAACACGACGTTTGTCGACACGTCGCGGGCAAAAGCCATCTCGTGTGTGACGACTATCATCGTCAGGCCGTCGTCGGCAAGAGAGCGCATAACGTCGAGCACCTCGCCGACCATCTGCGGGTCGAGCGCGCTCGTCGGCTCGTCGAACAGCAGCGCCTCCGGCTCCATCGCCAGCGCACGGGCTATCGCGACGCGCTGCTTCTGGCCGCCCGAGAGCTGCGAGGGCCGCGCATTTATGTACGGCGCCATGCCGACGCGCTCGAGGTACTTCATTGCCGTCGCCTCGGCCTCCTCGCGGCTGCGCTTTAGTACCGAGACCTGACCGGTGATGCAGTTATTCAGGGCGGTCATGTTGTTAAACAGATTAAAGCTCTGGAACACCATGCCGACCTTTGCACGGTACTGTGAAAGGCTCATGTCGTGCGAGGTGATGTCCTTACCGTGATAGAGTATCTGTCCCGAGCTCGGGGTCTCGAGCAGGTTTATGCATCTGAGCATAGTTGATTTGCCGGAGCCCGACGCGCCGATGATGCTGAGCACCTCGCCCTTGGATACGCTAAGGTTTATATCGCGCAGGACGGTGTTCTCGCCGAACTGCTTTTGAAGATGAACGAGCTCAATTACTTTTTCGGCCATGTCTTACGACTCCTCCCTGCTTATGCGGATCTCGGCCGCACTGTCCGACTGCGAACCGAATATGACATAGCTGTCGCCGCCGTCGAGCTTACGCTCTACCCAGCGCAGCAGCCGCGTTATCGTGAACGTCAGGATAAAGTATATGACGCAGACGACGAGATAGGTCTGGAACGTCTCAAAGCTCTGGCGCTTTATGATGCCGGCGAAGTAGTACAGCTCCGTTACGCCGATGACGTTCAGCACCGAGGTATCCTTGATGTTTATGACGAACTCATTGCTGACCGAGGGGAGGATGTTGCGCATGACCTGGGGGATTATGACCTTGAGCATGGTCTGCGAATGAGTCATGCCGATGCTCATCGCGCCCTCGAACTGGCCCTTGTCAATGGAGATTATGCCGCCGCGGACGATCTCGGCCATATACGCGCCGGTGTTTATCGAAACTATCAGTATGCCCGAGGGGATAAGCGGCAGGGTGCTGCCGCCGGTCGCGAAGGCATAGCCCCAGTAGATGACCATTGCCTGAACCATCATGGGTGTGCCGCGGAATATCTCGACATACACGGCGATGACGGCGTTGAGTATCTTGTGAAGCACGCGCAGCACCGCGTTTTTCGACAGCGGAGCTGTTCGCACAACGCCGGTCATAAGACCTATCACGAGACCGGCAGCCGTGCCGATGAGCGCGATCAGCATGGTGTTGCCCACGCCGTCAAGCAGCTGAGGATAGTATTTGACAACTATATTTATAACATCGTTAAAAAAGCTCATGGCAGTTTACCGGTCTTTCCTGAGCGTAAGGGGAGCATCCGAGCTCCGCCTCAGCTAAGATTTTTTGCCCTTTCTCTTCGTTATCGTCCTTGAAATACGCCTGCCTTGTGATTGAGCAAAGCGAAGCCTGCGGCGCTCAGATCCGCTTAAAAACGGGGTTTGGATGCTCCCTTATGCTTTTACTTGCGGATGATAACGACGAGGTTGGACTCGTAGTAGGTGTCGGTAAAGTCGACCTGCTGTGCGCGCTCGGCGGTGGGGCTCATGCCGGCAGCGATGGCGTCGATAGCGCCGGATTCAAGCGCTGGGATGAGGGAATCCCACTCGATGGAGTATATCTCGAGCTTCATGCCGAGCTTGTTTGCGACATACTGTGCGATCTGAACATCATAGCCGTTTGCGTACAGGCCGTCCTTGCCCTCACCGGAGATGGGAACTGCGCCGAGGCTCGTACCGTCCATGTCGGTCCAGTTGTACGGCTCATAGGCACATTCCATACCGACTCTGAGAACGCCGCTGGTGCTTGCGGGTGCAGGGCAGCTTACCGCAAATTCGGTAACCTCGCCGCCGGAGGAGAGGGTGACTATCTGCTCCATGAGCTCCTCGCGCTGCTCGTCGGTGATGGTCGCGAGCACCTCGTTTATGCGTGCGGTAAGCTCCGAGCCCTTCTTGAGGCCGATCGCTATGCCGACGTCCGCGGGAGTTGCGGTAAAGCCCGTGTCGTTATTCTTCAGAGGAATGTAGGTCAGGCTGTCGTCTGACTGGCATACGGAGAAGGCCGTCGGCTCCTCTGCGATGTAGCCGTCGATAGCGCCGCTCTTGAGCGCGGTCAGAAGGTCTGCAAACTCGGGGTAGGTCGAGGACTGAACATTCTCGATCTGAGTCAGCGCGTCGGCGTGGAAGGTGCCGGCCTGTGCGGCTATCTTGCAGCCGGCAAGGTCTGCTATGCTCGTTGCCTTCGTGAGGTCTGCCGCGGAATCGCTCCCGCCCTTGTCGCTGCCGCAGCCTGAAAACAGGCACAGGCACATTACCGCCGCCATAAACAGCGCGATCAGGTTTCTTGTTCTTCTCATTTTTTCGGAACTCCTTTTTTATAAATTAATAAGCCTGCGACCCGAAGCGGTATCGCAGGCTTTGAAAAAGAAATTCCAAAATTATATTGCCTTCGATAGCTCTCCACATAATAATGTGACAGTCCGACGCTTATTCAGCGAAGTCCCAGCGTCAGCACGGCGGCAACCGTATCTGCGCTTCGGCGGAATTGCCTTTCCTCCGCAGCCGCTTGCCGGCGTATACCGTGGAGTACTCATCTTTTCCGCAACCTCTATCAGGTGCTGTCTTATTTGAGCCGCATTATAAAGCAGGCTTTTTTTCTTGTCAATACCCTTTCTGAACTTTTAACACATTTGCACGAATTTTTAGAGGCGAATCAAGGCCGGAGTTATACGTTTATTACAGGCGCCCGGTGTCGAAACTGCCGCGGAAACCGGTTTTGCATCGCGCTGCTGCACTGCGCTGATGAATAGTGAAAAGTGAATAGTTAATAGTGAATAATTGAGGTATTCGCCCTTTGGGCGAATGAAATTCAATCCGTGCGCTTTGCGCACACCGCAATTTTTCATTATTCATTATTCATTATTCATTATTATTTATTCATTTGCAGGCATGGCCTGCGCTGCCGGGCTGACGCAATATATGTATCCGCAGGTGCGTGAAAGCGCCATTAAAGATAAGGCGTATCAGCAGGTGGGACGTACTCGTTCTTGAGTATCTCGCTGAAGCCGGGATCGTCGGCGGTGGTGTCCTCCGTGTCGCGCACGAAGTTTATAAACTCCGTCATGAGCTCCGACGGCTCGCGGTTTTTCATGCGCACAAGCACATATTCTATCTGCCGTGCGGGCTCGGTTATTATCTTTGTCACCAGCAGATCATTCGGCGTGTACGTTGTGCGGGGGAATATAGTTATACCTATATCGAGCTCGGACATGGCAATGGCGTCAAGATAGTTTGACAGCGTGCAGATGATCTTCGGCTCGGCTCCGGCTTCGGAAAACCATGCGCGTATCGCGTCGATGCGCGAGGGACGGCTCGGCACGATCAGCGGCTTTCCGGCGAGGCTTTGCAGCGATATCTCATCGCCCGGCAGCTGAGCAAGCTCGTTTGTACGCGACATTATTGCGACCCACGGGCCGCGCCCGACGGTGATTCCCTCAAGGTGCTCGGTGTCGTAGGGCGCCGCTATGACCGCGAGATCGACCAGCCCCTGACGCAGTCTGTCAAGCACATCGTCGCTGCTGCCGTTCCACATGCTGTACTTTACGTTGGGGAACTCCTCCTTAAAGCCAGCTATCCAGCGAGCTATGAGAAACGGCGCACGCCCCTCGACAATGCCGAGGTTTATCGTTCCGCTCATGCCGCCCTCAAGGCTCATTACCTCGCGCTGCGCCTTTTCGGTCATATCCAGTATCTGAGTTGCACGCAGAAGCAGAAGCCTGCCGGCGTCGGTCAATTGCAGCTGCCGCTTGCCGCGGATAAACAGCTTGACGCCGAGCTCCTCCTCAAGAGCCTTCATCTGATTGCTCAGCGGCGGCTGGCTCATACACAGCCTCTCGGCCGCGTGGGTTATGTTCAGCTCCTCGGCCACAACCGTGAAATATCTAAGTGTTCTCAGATCCATCTCTATACTCCTCTCTCTATTGAGAGCATTATACCATATTTTTTTGATATGGCAACCGCAATGGTATATGTATTTTATTTATCAAACTTCTTGTGCTAATATACCGCCATAAGGTCGAAGCAAGGAAATTCCTTGAGCCTTATTTGTTGTAATCATTTGCTCTCTCATCTGTAAAACTGAAGTCTGCCGCATTCCTCTGTGCGGCAGAATTTAGTTTTTTATAGGGCATTGGAAACAGCGCGAATTTAATACGGCAAATGCTATGACGAAGACAAGTAGCTCATATGCTCGGTCACAGAGAGTCGGGGACAGTGCGAGCCCGATACCGGAGGATGAGTGAATAACACTTTACCAGCAGCAAGCTGAAAGGGAAACCGAGTAGGCAAGACGCGGAGTGCGGCGTTAAGGCACGAGGGCTTGCTTGAGCCCGTAAAAGTGATTGCTTCGGCAATAAGTTAGGTGGCACCGCGGATTTGCAGCTATTCGTCCTAAAGTTTAGGGATAGCTGCCCAAAAAATTCGGAGGTGCATTTTTTATGTGTTCAATCATCGGTTTCACAACTAAGGAGCTTTCCGCTCAGTCAATCAGAGCGTATTTCGACCGCACGGTCTCACGCGGTCCGGACGCAACGCGTATGGCGACGCTGCCCGGCGCGGTGCTGGGCTTTCACAGGCTGTCAATAATGGGTCTGGATGAACGCGGTATGCAGCCGTTTTACCTCGGCAACGATGCTGTAGTCTGCAACGGCGAGCTGTACGGCTTCCGACAGCTCCGCGAGGAGCTTAGTGTAAAATACAGCTTCAAGAGCGAGTCCGACTGCGAGATCATACTGCCGCTGTATCATGAGTACGGGCTTGAGATGTTCAAAAAGCTCGATGCGGAATTCGCGATGATAATCTACGACTATGAAAAGCAGGAGCTTATCGCCGCACGCGACCCCATCGGCATCCGCCCGCTGTACTACGGACACTATGCCGATGGCAGCATAATATTCGCAAGCGAGGCAAAAAACCTCGTCGGCCTGTGCGATGATATAATGCCGTTTCCTCCCGGATATTACTACGCAGACGGAAAATTTACGCGCTACGCCGATCTTACGAGCGTTTCCGAGTATTCGTCCGACGATCTCGACACCGTATGCCGCAAGATCCGCGAAAAGCTGATCGCGGGCGTTGAAAAGCGCCTTGACGCGGACGCGCCGCTCGGCTTCCTGCTCTCCGGCGGACTGGATTCCAGCCTGGTGTGCGCAATATCGGCAAAGCTACTCGGCAGGAAGATACGTACCTTTGCAATAGGCATGGATCAGGACCCGATCGATCTCAAATATGCACGCAAGGTAGCCGATTTCATAGGCTCGGAGCACATGGAGGTCAGCATGACCCGTGATGAGGTCATCTCATCGCTCGAGGAGGTCATCGCGCTGCTCGGCACTTACGATATAACCACCATCCGTGCAAGCATGGGCATGTATCTGTGCTGCAAGGCCATACATGAAAAGACCGATGTTCGTGTGCTGCTCACGGGCGAGATATCAGACGAGCTGTTCGGTTATAAATACACCGACTTTGCCCCATCGCCGGAGGAGTTCCAGCGCGAGGCGAAAAAGAGAGTGGACGAGCTGCACATGTACGACGTTCTGCGTGCCGACCGCTGCATATCCGTAAACTCACTGGAGGCACGTGTGCCCTTCGGCGATCTCGATTTTGTCCGCTATGTCATGAGCATTGACCCCAAAATGAAAATGAACACCTATGACATGGGCAAATATCTGCTGCGCCGCGCATTTGAAAAGGATGGCATACTGCCGGACGAGATACTCTGGCGTCAGAAGGCCGCGTTTTCCGACGCTGTCGGCCACTCGATGGTCGACGACCTCAAGGCCTATGCAGAGAGCGTGTACAGCGACGAGGAATTTGCCGCAGGCTGCAAAAAATACGATTTTGCGACTCCCTTTACCAAGGAGAGCCTTCTTTACAGAGACATCTTCGAAAAGTATTATCCCGGCCAGGCGAAGATGGTCAAGGACTTCTGGATGCCGAACAAGACATGGCCGGGCTGTGACGTTGACGACCCCTCCGCACGAGTTCTGAAGAACTACGGCGCGAGCGGAAAATAAAAGGAGGATAAAACCATGAGCAGAGAAGTAAAAAAGATCCCTGAGCTGTTCGGCAGCTGCGTATTCAACGAACGCACAATGCGCAAATACGTCAAGGAGAAGTACTTCCAGGAGTGGAAAAAGTGCCTTTCCGACGGAAAACCACTGACACTTGAAGTTGCCGACGGCATTGCCGAGGGCATGAAGCAGTGGGCGCTGGAAAACGGTGCGACCCACTTCACTCACTGGTTCCAGCCCCTGACCGGCATTACCGCCGAAAAGCACGACAGCTTCATTTCGCCCGCCGGCGGCGGTGCGATAACGATGGAGTTTTCCGGCAAGGAGCTCGTGCGCGGCGAGCCCGATGCGTCCAGCTTCCCCTCCGGCGGTCTGCGCGCAACATTTGAAGCACGCGGCTACAGCGCGTGGGACCCCACCGCATTTGCATTCATAAAGGACGGCACGCTGTGCATCCCGACCGTGTTCTGCTCGTATTCCGGCGAAGCGCTGGACAAGAAAACTCCTCTTCTGCGCTCATGCGACGCGGTGAGCCGCCAGGCGGTGAGAATACTGCGACTGTTCGGCGATACCGAAACACAGAAGGTCATCGCGCAGGTAGGCCCCGAGCAGGAGTACTTCCTTATAGATAAAGAGCTGTTTCTCGAGCGCGAGGATCTGAGGCTGTGCGGCAGAACGCTGTTCGGCTCGAAGCCGCCCAAGGGTCAGGAGCTTGAGGATCACTATTTCGGCACCATCCGCCCGCGTGTCGCCGAGTATATGCAGGATCTCGACGAGGAGCTGTGGAAGCTCGGCGTTCTGTCCAAAACGCGCCATAATGAGGTCGCCCCGGCTCAGCATGAGATGGCGCCGGTCTACTCCGACGCTAACACCGCAAACGATCAGAACCAGATAAGCATGGAGATCATGCAGAAGGTAGCCGACCGTCACGGACTTGTGTGCTTGCTGCATGAAAAGCCCTTCGCCGGCGTAAACGGCTCCGGCAAGCACAACAACTGGTCGCTCGGCACGGACACGGGCAAAAACCTTTTCTCTCCGGGCAAGACTCCGAGTCAGAACGCACAGTTCCTGCTGTTTTTAGCGGCGTTTGTCAGAGGCGTTGATAAATATCAGGAGCTTTTAAGATGCTCTGTAGCCTTTGCGGGCAACGACCACCGTCTCGGCGCGCAGGAGGCGCCTCCGGCGATAATCTCGGTGTTCCTCGGCGAGGAGCTTGAGGGCATAGTCGATTCCATCGTCCGTGAAACGGGCTACACCGAAAAGAGCAAGGGCACGCTGCGTATCGGCGTTGACGTTCTGCCGCCCATCCCGAAGGATACTACAGACCGCAACCGCACGTCTCCCGTCGCCTTCACCGGCAACAAGTTTGAGTTCCGTATGCCCGGTTCGAGCCAGTCTATTGCGGGGCCGACAACGGTGCTCAATACCATCATTGCAGACTCCCTGTGCGTTTTTGCCGACGAGCTCGAAAAAGCGCCGGATTTCACCACGGCTCTGCACGAGCTCATTAAGCGCACGTTTAAGGATCACGGCCGCATCCTCTTCGGCGGCAACGGCTATGACGAAAGCTGGGTCGAGGAGGCCGAACGCCGCGGACTTAAAAACCTCAAGAACTCCTCAACGGCACTGCCTGAGTACATGCTGCCGAAAAACGTTGAGCTTCTGACCAAGTACGGCGTTTACACCGAGGCCGAGATCATAGCGCGCAACGAGATACACATGGAGCACTACTGCAAGGTCATCGCCATCGAAGGCGAAACGCTCGTTGACATGGTGCAGCACGGCATACTGAACGCCGTTTCCGAGTACACCGCCGCGCTGAGCGAAACGCTCATCAAAAAGCGCAAGGCTCTGCCCGAGGTGCCCTGCCGCGTTGAAAGCGCGCTCATCGGAACGCTCAGCAGCTTGAACGAGAGTCTGCTCGACAAGATGGTGTCCCTCAAATCCGCGCTTGAAACAGCGCCGAGCGCCGGCAGCGCAGAGCTTATGAAGTATTACCACGACGAGGTGTTCCTCAGGATGGAGGATATGCGCACCGTCATCGACAAGCTCGAAACGCTCACGGCGGTCGAATACTGGCCGTACCCCAGCTACTACGATATGCTGTTTTCCGTTTGATAACGGAAAAGTGATATAAATTTCAGAATGAGAGAGAGTAAATGACAATGAAGTATGTATTCGTGACAGGCGGAGTCGTGTCGGGGCTGGGCAAGGGAATATGCGCGGCCTCGCTCGGCAGACTTTTGAAGCAGCGCGGACTGCGCGTGAAAAACCAGAAATTCGACCCCTATCTCAATGTTGACCCCGGCACGATGAGCCCGTATCAGCACGGCGAGGTCTTCGTCACCGATGACGGAGCGGAAACAGATCTCGATCTGGGGCACTATGAACGATTCGTCGATGAGAGTCTGAGCGGCAACTCCTCGGTCTCCGCCGGACGTATATACTGGAACGTTCTCAACCGTGAGCGCCAGGGCGGATATCTCGGCGGCACGGTGCAGATAATACCGCATGTGACCGACGAGATAAAGCAGAGCGTTTACGCCATGGAGGATGAGAATATCGACGTCCTCATCTGCGAAATCGGCGGCACGGTCGGCGATATCGAAAGCCAGCCGTTTCTTGAGGCTATCCGTCAGGTCGCCGTAGAAAAGGGCAGGCAGAACGTGCTGTTTATCCACGTTCCGCTGATAGTTCAGATCCCCGGCACGGGCGAGCTCAAGAGCAAGCCCACGCAGCATTCGGTAAAGGAGCTGCTGTCGGTCGGCATCCAGCCTGATATCCTCGTGTGCCGCACAGACGCCCCGATAAGCGACGATATCCGCAGAAAGATTGCACTTTTCTGCAATGTCGAGCCCGAGTGCGTCATCCAGAATGCGACGGCATCGACGCTGTATGAAGCGCCCCTGCTTTTGGAAAACGAAGGGCTTTCCTCGGTTGTATGCCGCAAGCTCGGACTTGAGTGCTCCGAGCCCGATCTTGCCGAGTGGAGGGTCATGGTTGAAAGAATTAAGGGCGCGCACCGCGCGGTGAAGATAGCCCTGGTCGGTAAATATGTTCAGCTGCACGACGCATACCTGTCGGTCGCGGAGTCGCTTAACCACGCGGCGGCCGCAAATGATGCCGTGATGGAGATAAAATGGGTCGATTCCGAGGAGCTCACTGAGGATAATATTGCCTCCGTTCTCGGCGATTGCGGCGGCATACTCGTGCCCGGCGGTTTCGGCGACCGCGGCATAGAGGGTATGATCCTGGCGGCAAAATACGCGCGCGAAAACGATGTGCCATATCTCGGAATATGTCTCGGCCTTCAGATAGCCGTCATAGAATTTGCCCGCCACGTCCTCGGCTGGAAGGACGCAAACTCCGCCGAGTTCACGGCAGATTCGCAGCATCCGGTCATCGACCTCATGCCGGAGCAGCAGGGCATAACCGCAAAGGGCGGCACGATGCGCCTGGGCAAATACCCCTGTGTGCTCTCGCCCGAGAGCAAAGCCTACGAATACTACGGCGAGGGGCTTATACACGAGCGCCATCGTCACAGATACGAGGTGAACAACGACTTCCGTGAGGACATCGTCGCACGCGGACTTCTGCCCGTCGGACTGAGCCCTGACGGAACCCTGGTCGAAATGGTCGAGAATCCTGCCTGCCGCTGGTTCGTGGCAGCGCAGTTCCACCCCGAATTTAAGAGCAGACCGAACAAGCCGCACCCGTTGTTTAACGGCTTTGTCAAGGCGGCGCTTGAATGATATTTTTAAAAGGTGATTTGAATGAGAAACTACGAAAAGGAATATATTCAGAGAGTTCAGTTTATCCGCAGCGCAGTGCGTGAGAGCGGAGCCGACGGCATAGTTTACGGCAACTCCGGCGGAAAGGATTCCGCGCTCGTCGGCATCCTGTGCAAGGCTGCGTGCGATAACACCGTCGGCATTATCATGCCCTGCACCTCGGTGCGGAATTACGACATGGACAAGCGCGACGGCGAGACCGTTGCCGCGCAGTACGGCATCGAAACGCGCTACGCCGATCTCACCGCCGTCAAGGAGGCAGAAAAGGCCGTTCTGGCAGGCGGCGTTACCAAGCTCACCGCCGCTGCCGAGGCAAATATCGCTCCGCGCCTGAGAATGGCGACGCTGTATGCCGTGGCAGCATCGGAAAACCGTCTGGTTTCCGGCACCGGCAACCGCAGCGAGGGCTATGTCGGCTACTTTACAAAATGGGGCGACGGCGCGTGCGATTTTAACCCCATCGACGATCTGACCGTCACCGAGATATATGAATTCCTGCGCTGGCTCAAGGCTCCCGAGTGCGTCATAGAAAAAGCGCCTTCGGCCGGGCTGTTTGACGGGCAGACCGATGAGAGCGAAATGGGCTTTACCTATAAAGAGCTTGACACTTACCTCAGCGGTGGTAAAATAGACGATGCGGTGCTTGAAAAAATCCAGCGTATGCATGCAAAAAGCGAGCATAAGCGCCGCAGTATACTGACATTCTGAGGTGCAAATATTTGAAGACTAAGGATATGGCCTACATCGCCCTGATGGCGGTGCTCATATCGGTCTGCTCATGGCTGTCGGTTCCGGCAGCCATTCCTTTTACCATGCAGACCTATGCGGTATTTACCGCGCTGCTGCTTTTAGGCGGCAGGCGCGGCTGCATAGCCGTTGCGGTGTACATAGCGCTCGGCGCTGTTGGACTTCCCGTTTTTTCGGGCTTTACCGGCGGCGTCGGCAAGCTCATGGGGCCGAGCGGGGGATACATCTTCGGCTTTGTGCTCACCGGCCTGTGCTATTGGCTCGGCGAGAAGACTTCGGGTGAAGGGCTGTGGGTGAGGATACTCTCGCTTATCGCCGGACTTGCCCTGTGCTACGCCTTTGGAACGGTGTGGTTCGTGAAGGTCTACTCTGCCTCCAAGCCCATAAGCTACGCCTCCGCCCTCGGCATATGCGTGTTCCCGTTCCTCATCCCGGACGCCGCAAAAATGGTACTGGCATTTCTGACCGACAGGGTCATACGAAAGCATGTGAATATCGAGTAACAAAAAAGCCGCGGCCTGCGGAGAGCTGCTGCGCCCATCGGAGCCGAAAATCAAACTGCACCCCTTTTGTTAGACAAGTATGGTAAAATACCTGGTACTAAGAAAAGGGGTGCATTTCTATAACCGACGGCTTTAAAAAAAATTGACTTTGCTTAGGTATTGTTCTATATTATATAATGATAAAGAATGTAGTTTTAAGACTAAAAAAAGAGAAAAAAATTATCAGACGGAGGACAGAACCATGGCTTTAACTGCCGAGCGTCATGCCGAGCTCACCGAGCTTTGCAGACGCTTCAGAATCGACGTTTTGACTGCGATACACGCAGCCCAGTCCGGACACCCGGGCGGCTCGCTTTCCGTGTGCGAGATACTGACGTATCTGTATCAGGAGCACATGAATATCGACGCAAAGCGCCCCAGTGACCCAGACCGCGACAGGCTCGTGCTCTCGAAGGGTCACGCCGCCCCGATGCTGTACCGCAATCTCGCGGAAAAGGGCTTTTTCCCTGTTGAGGACATGATGACGCTGCGCCGCATGGGCGGTCTCGCGGGTCATCCGAGCATGCACACCCCCGGCGTTGAGATTCCCGGAGGGCCGCTCGGTCAGGGCTTCCCCGCCGCGCAGGGCATGGCGCTGGCGCTCAAGCTGAACAGCTCCCCGGCAAAGGTCTATGCCGTTCTCGGCGACGGTGAGCTCGATGAGGGCGTTATCTGGGAGACCGCGATGAGCGCACCGAAATTCAAGCTCGATAACCTCATCGCAATAGTCGATTACAACAAGGTACAGCTTGACGGCACGACCGACGAGGTCATGCCCCTTGGAGACCTTGCGGCAAAATGGGAGGCCTTCGGCTGGACGGTGCTTGAGTGCGACGGCCACGACCTTGAGGCTCTCGACTTCTGCATAAGCGTTGCCGACGGCGCTGTCGGCGTCCCCACCGTTATCATCGCAAATACCGTCAAGGGCAAGGGCGTCTCCTTCATGGAGGGCAAGAGCGCCTGGCACGGCAAGGCGATAGACGACGAAAGCTTTGCAAAAGCTATGGAGGAACTGGGAGGTGCGGTCAATGCCTAAGCAGATAAGAGAAGTTTACGGTTCGGTACTCGCCGAGCTGGGTGAAACCAACGAGGACATCGTCGTTCTCGACGCGGATCTTTCCGGCTCTACAAAGAGCGCAATATTCGGCAAGGCTCATCCCGAGCGCTTTTTCAACATGGGCATCGCCGAGCAGAACATGGTAGCCACCGCCGCCGGTATGGCGGCCTGCGGCAAGATCCCGTTTGTAAACACATTCACGGTGTTCCTGACCTCACTGGGTCTGCTCTCGGCACGCGATCAGATATGCTACGCAAACCTCAATGTCAAGTTCGGCGGCGCATACTGCGGCATGTCCGACGCGCTCGACGGCGCGAGCCACCATGCTACCGAGGATATCGCCTTCATGCGCGCACTGCCGAATATGAAGGTCATCGCTCCGGCAGACGCCGCCGCCGCCCGCTGGGCGACGAAGTACGCCGTTGAAAACTACGGCCCGATGTACCTGCGTCTGAGCCGCGAGGTCTACCCCGACCTGTACGACGAGAACATGGAGTTTGAGCTCGGCAGGGGCGCTATAGTCCGCGACGGCAGAGACGTCACCGTCATTGCCTGCGGCATCATGGTGCACAAGGCCATCGAGGCTGCGGATATTCTCGCCGAGCGCGGCATTTCCGTGCGCGTTGTCGATATGTATTCCATCAAGCCCATCGACCGCGAGCTCATAAAGCAGTGCGCGGAGGAGACCGGCGCCATCGTCTGCGCCGAGGAGCACAATGTCCGCGGCGGTCTCGGCTCGGCAGTCTCCGAGGTTCTCGCTTACTTCGGCTGCGGCGTTCCGACCGAATTTGTCGGCATTCAGGACACCTTTACCGAATCCGCTCCCTATAAAGAGCTTCTGGCCAAGTACGGCGTTGACGCAAACGGCGTTATCGCGGGCATAGAGAAGGTTCTCGATAGAAAATAAAACTTACCGGCCGCGAGAGCCGGATAAAGAGGAACGATATGAAAAGCTTTTTTGCTCCCGGAAGGACGGAGCTTGCCGGAAACCACACAGATCATCAGAAGGGCCGCGTTCTCGCGTCGGCGGTCGATAAGGGCATACACGCCGCTGTCGAGCCGAACTTTGATAACGTTGCGCGTATAAGATCGGCCGGCTTCCCGGATATGAATATAAATCTGCTCGATCTCGACGTGCACCCGGAGGAGTTCGGCTCCTCCGAGGCGCTCGTGCGCGGCGTTGCAGCCGCCATGTACGATATCGGTGCAAGCTTCGGCGGCTTTGACGCGACGCTTGAAAGCGAGCTTTCCGCAGGCTCGGGGCTGAGCTCCTCGGCGGCGTTTGCGGTGCTCATGTGCAGGATATTCAACGGCCTGTACAACAACTCCGAGCTTGAGCCGCAGGCGATCGCCCGCATTGCTCGGCAGGCGGAGAATCTGCACTTCGGCAAGCCCTGCGGACTTATGGATCAGCTCGCCTGCGCACTGGGCAAGGCCGTGTATATCGACTTTCTGACCGGTGAGATCACCCCCGTGAATGCGGATTTTTCGCGCATGGGTCTGACCCTGTGTCTTACCGACACCGGCGGAAGTCACGCGGGGCTCGACACAAGCTATGCGCGCATACCGGCGGATATGCGCTATATAGCGAGCTTCTTCGGAAAGGAGCTTTTGGGGGAGGTCGATCCCGCAGAGTTTTACGCCAAAAAGTGGAACACGGCTGACCGGCCGGTTCGCCGCGCAAAGCACTTTTTCGATGAAAACGCCCGCGTTCCGAAGATGCGCGACGCGCTTACTGCGGGCAACGCGAGGGAATATATGCGTCTTATGAATGAGTCGGGCCGCTCGTCGGAGGAGCTTTTAAACAACATCGTAACGAGCGCCACCGACGACCGCAAGCTTGAAACGGGACTGTACCTCAGCCGAAAGCTGCTCGAGGGCATCGGCGCGTGGCGCGTCCACGGCGGCGGCTTTGCCGGCTGCGTGCAGGCGCTAATGCCTATGGACTATTTCCCGAAGTACAAATCAGAAATGGAGGCAGCCTTCGGCGACGGCTCGTGCCGTGAGCTGAAGCTGGGTTAAGCTATGGGTATTTTCGATTCGCTTTCCTCTATAAAGCTCGGCGACGTTTCGATAAGCTCGATATTATCAGCGCTTATTGTATACATCATATGCTATATCGCAATAAAGATACTGTGCAGGACGTTTGAAAAGATACTTGATTCGAGCCGTCACATCGATGCAAGCCTCAAATCGTTTTTCCGCAGTGCGATAAAGGCCGTGCTGTGGACGATCGCCGTTATCATCATTGCCGGCACGCTCGGCATTCCGGTGACGAGCCTCGTTGCGGTGCTGTCGGTCGCGGGCGTTGCGCTGTCGCTTGCACTCCAGGGGCTTTTGTCGAACCTCTTTTCCGGCATAACGCTCCTGACTACGCATCCGTTCAAGGTCGGTGACTATGTCGAAATCGGCGGTCAGAGCGGCACGGTAAAGAGCATAGGCTTGTTCTATACCGGCCTTGCGACGGCAGACAATCACATGATCTATGCGCCAAACGGCAGCATCACCTCAGGGCAGATAATAAACTATTCCGCCGAGAATACGCGCAGAGTCATCATATGCGTCACAGCTTCCTATGACAGTGCGACAGAGGATGTTCGTGCGGCCTGCCTCGATGCGATCTCGATGATCGACAAGGCGTTTTCCGAGCCTCCCCCGTTCGTCGCCATATCGAGCTACGGAAGCAGCTCGATAGAATACACCGTGCGAGTCTGGTGCAGAACCGAGGATTACTGGGATGTATACTTTGCATTGAACGAAAACCTGCGCACCTGCTTTGATAAGCACAAGGTCGAGATGTGCTACGACCACTTAAACGTCCATCTCATAAACGACAAATAAAACTACGCAGCTTCCGCTGTAAGCTGCGTCGGCGTTTCAAAAAGCCCGTGGCTTTTTGAAACGCCGACGCAAAAAGCAAGGCCGGTAAGGCCTTGCTTTTTGTTTTTTGAGAGGGTTTTGTTTTATTGCATAGCGCAGAAGCGCTGGATCACTGCTGCCATTTCAGCACGGGAGGCTGTGTCGGACGGGCCGAATGCACCAGTCTCATAGCCATTGACTATCTTGCTCTGGCTTGCCCAGAGGACTGCCGCCTGTGCCCAATCCGATACGGAGGCTGAGTCGGTGAAGCTCAGCTCGCCGCTGATCTCGGGAGTATCCGCATAGCGGTGGAGCATCGTTACGAGCTCCTCACGGGTGATGCTCTGCTCGGGAGCGAACATATCGCTGCCGACGCCCTTGGTAACGCCCTCGCTGTATGCCCAGACTATTGCATTATAGGCCCAGCTGCTTTCCTTGACGTCCTTGAAGCTTACGCTCAGACCGTCAACGGAGGGGCTTCCTGCCATACGGTAGAGGACGGTGGCAAACATTGCACGGGTCATGGTTTCCTTGGGAGCAAACTCGGTATCGGAAACGCCGAGCATGAGCTTATTCTCATAGACATACTTTACGCTGCCGGCAAACCAGTCGGTGGAGGCAACATCCTTGAACGGAAGGCCGGTTTCTTCGCCGGAGGAGAGGAAGTCACCGCCGAGGAGGCTGGAGAACGCAAAGTTGCTGATGAAAGCATATTCATCGCGCTGGTGCACCTTGTGGGTGAGGCTGTTTGCAAAGTATACGACGTTTACATCGTTCTTCGCGTCGGCGCTGAGCTTGCCCTGATAGGAGATAGCCTGAGCGGAGCCGTCAAGGTATGCCTTTGCGCTCGCCTTCTGATCTGCGTCGATCATCTTGATAAAGCCCTCGGTCGGAGTCTTGCTGCCGTCCATCTTGACGAGCACCTGTGCGCCGTCTGGGATCTTGGAGAAGTAGCCTACGCCGTAGCCGTAGAGCACGTCGTCCTCATCCATGACATAGGAGACGTTTACGAGAGTGGTGGTCGGATAGGTGACGTAGCCGAGGCAGTCCATGCCGTCTGCCGCGCTGCGAACAAGGGCGTCGCCGAAGATGTTCTTGCGCGCTGCGGAGGAACCGTAGCCGATATACGGAGTGCCGGCAAGAACCTCGGCCTTTGCAGCGTCGTCAAGTGCGCTTGCACCCATAATGAGGTCTGCCTTTGCCGGGTCGGAGGTGGTCTCAAAGCCCATGAGCTCAAGAGCTGCGCGGTCGTAGTTCCAGTTGCCGTGGCTCCAGTTGACGCGGCTTGTCCACTTAAAGCCTGCATCGTCAGGGCCTACCTCGCCGTTGATGTAAACGGTGGGAGCCTTGGTGATGAGCTTTGCCGCCGGGACGTCGGCCTCGGCAAGGCCGGTGCCGCTCAGGACGTACTTTGCAGAGACAGACTGCCAGTCTGCATAGCTGCAAACGAAGTCTCCGTAGAAGTCGCTTTCGCTGTCGGTGACCATGCCGACCGACTTGCCGGCCTTGAGCAGTGCGTTTACTGCCGCGGTGGAGTCCTCGGAGGCGTTGGAGATGATAACATATCCGTCGGCCTTGCCGGTGAAGAAGGAGCCGAGCTTACTTGCAATGTAGCTGAGGCAATCATCGTAATCCATCCATTCGCCGCATACGGCCTTTATGGTCTTGTATGCCGCAGGCTCTGTTACGGTTACCATATCGAAGCCGCGGGTCTCGTTAAAGGTGGTGATGCCCTCGGAGTAGAGAACAGTCCAGTTGGAAATGAGCGTACCGTCGTACAGAACGCCGTTTGCAACGGAGCGCTTTGCCTGATACATGGAAACGATCATCGTTCCCGCGGGATAGCTTACGCCCTCATAGGTGAATTCCTTATCGGTGACAAGCACCTTGACGTCGTTGCGGGAGAGCCACTCCATCATGTCGCCGGCCGCCTGGAGGTTGGTCTGATTTACGCCGTCGAGGGGGATGATGTAGCACTCGGGGTAGAAGTTGCCGTTTTCGTTCTCGCCGTCAAACTCGGGACGGAAGAGGTCGGACTCTGCGCCCTCAACGTCGTTCTGGTCGCACAGCCACTGACCGACGAGCTCATATGCGTCGGAGTTCTTGTTGCCGACGCCGCGGCTGAAGATCTCGGTCTGGGATTCGATATAGCCAAGCTTTTCGCCGGCTATGTAGTTTGCCTGGCCGAGGCAGCCGTACTTGACGAGCTGAGCGCCGGCATCGTTGTAGCCGGGGAGCTCAACGGTGTAAGCCACGGTGCCCTGAAGCATCGCAAACTGCGGAGTGTAGGAGGTGGACATATCGTCCCAGGGGTCACTCCAGTAGGTGGTGCCGTCGCCGTTATCGGTAAGGTAGTCGCGCTGGGGGATGACATAGCTGTTGTAGGTATCGTTATTGGCGACAGCCGCGATGCCGATAGCCTCGCCGCCGGCTATCAGGTGCTTTGCCAGCAGGTCGTACTCGAAGTTCGGCTCGTGAGGGGGATCGCAGGGCTCGCACTGGAACGCGGAGACGCGGCCGTGGAACTCGGTGAGGGATACGGGGTTGAAGGCCGCGATAAGCTTCTGCATGTTCTGAGTTTCCTCGGTGGTCTGGAAGGAGTTATCGCGGTTGAGGTCATAGCCGTTGGAGGCCTCGCGGGTTATGTAGGTACGTCCTTCGACGTTCTCCTCGGGGACGAGGATGAAGAATACATTGTCGAGCAGCTCGTCGAGCGTGGTGTTTACGGTCTCCTGCTCATAGTACTTGTCGAGATCGACAATACCGGAGCTGCTGTTATCGCCGGTCAGCCAGCCGAGATAGGTCGCGCTGTCCTTTACCAGGTCGGGAACGGCCATTTTGCTTGCGGCCTTCTCGCTTTCAAACTCGGTCTTGCCCTCGGCGGTGAAGCCGGTGAGGTTGTTGTAGCTGAGCTTGCCGTCGCCGGTGGCTGCATTTACGAGCATCCATGCAAACTCCATGATGCCGTCGGTCGCCGCGACCTCGTTGGCGTGGATGTTCGAGTACATCACGGGAACCTTGATATCGTCATATTTGCCGGCCTTTATATCGGCGATGACCTGATCGGGCTGAGTCTCCGCCTTCTCGGTGAACTCAAGCCACTTGGTCACGGCACTCTGATCCTTTGCAACGATAAGGTAGGGCATATCGAGTGCTTCATATATATCGCCCGAGGACTTGCCCATTGAATACTTCTTTACAAAGATGCCGGAATCCTTCGCTGCCGCCACCATATCGTCGAGCTCGGTGTATATCTCGTCCATCGTGTGGAAGCTGTCATAGGGAGCGATCTTTACGGGAACCGAGCCGAGGACCTTGCCGTCCTTATCGGTCGCCGTGAGCTTGAAGTAGCCGCAGGAATCGAGGTACGCGCCGCCCTCATCGTGAGGAGCGCTGTTGTCGGGGTACATTTCGCCTGTGTACCAGTCGTAGCCGAAGAAGAAGTCGTTGGTGCCAAACTCTGCAACGAGTACCTTCTGACCGTTTTCGTCCTTGACGCTGGTCTTGACTTCGCCGAAGAACTTGGTCTTGCCGTCGTCGCAGATCCAGCTGTCAAGCGAGCCGCCCTCGGTCTGATTGGGGAACAGCTCTTTGCTCACATAGCTCTTGGAGCTGTCCTTGACCATCGTCCACGTTACCGCGGACGGGTCAACGTCTGCGCTGATCGGAATAGTCGCTTTGTATTCACGTCCTTCCGCGAGAGATATTATATCTTTACCTTCGCCGGACACATTTTCAAAGCTTGCACTTGCCGGATCTGCCGAGGCCGTGATCGGAACTATCGATATGAGCATCAGCACAACAAGCAGCATGGAAATGAGTTTAGTGAAATTGTTGTTTGTTTTCGCCTTATGCATGTTTTTCACCTTGTCGCCTTTCTTGGAGTCTTTTATTCATTGACGATGGCTATTATACATTTTTATTCACGATTATGCAATAGTTTTTGAATAAATATTTACTCGTTATTTTCAACAAATAATCATTCCGCACAGGCTTGAGCTTGTATAAATGCAACAATCGGCTCTGAATATGCATAATCCCCTGCAAAACGTGTGAATTTTGCAGGGGTTTATGCATACTTATTCTTGATTTATTTTTATATGTAAGTGAATAATTATCAGAACAGTGTGCCGACATGGATGACGCCGTAGGTCAGCGCCAGAACTATGAGCCCCGCAACGGCAACACCCATGCCTATGGCAGGCAGCGCCCTTTTCAGGCGCATATCCAGAAGCGAGGCGACGAGCGCCCCCGTCCACGCTCCCGTACCGGGCAGAGGTATGGCGACGAGGATGAAAAGTCCCCAAAAGCTGTAGGTCTGAACGCTCTTTGCCTTTTCATGTCCCTTGCGCTCGATAAAGGTCGTAAGCTTGTCGAGGATGTGGTGCTTTTTCATACACTCTATCACCTTACGCGTGAGCAGGATAAGAAACGGCACGGGCAGCATATTACCTACAAGACCTATGGCGAAGGCCGTCCACGGATTCATTCCGGCGGCAACTCCGACGGGGATAGCGCCGCGTATCTCAAGTATCGGCAGCATGGCCGTGACCAGGGTTTTGAGTATGTCTGGAAGCATTGGCTCTCCGATCGTTGGCTCAGAAATTCAGCATTGCCTCGCGGCAATAGTGGTTAAAGCGGCGCTCACGCTCAAGCGTCGAGCTGTCCATATGTCCGGGGTAGACCTCATAATCGCCGGGAAGCTCGCAGAGCTTTTTTATTGAGCGCAGCTCCGTCTCGGTGTCGCCGCCGGGAAGATCGGTTCTGCCGCAGCTGCCGCGAAACAGCGTATCGCCGGTAAACAGTGCATCTTCGCAGATAAGGCTGACGCCGCCGGGGGTGTGTCCCGGAGTTGCGATGACCTTGAAGCTCAGCCCCGCCTCACATATCTCGTCGCCGTCGTCGTAATACCTTCCTCCCTCGGGGAGCTTGAACATCATGCCGCTCATGCCGATCTTATAGCCCTCGTCGCAGGGATTTATATACACCGTGCAGCCGGTCTGCCCGGCGACGGCGTTGACCGCGCCCACGTGATCGAAATGGCCGTGGGTGAGCATTATTGCCCTGCATTTTAATTTATTCGACTCGATGTAGTCCATTATGGTGTTGCTCTCATCGCCCGGGTCGATCACGACGCACTCGAGAGTTTCTTCATTTATGACAATATAGCAGTTTGTTTCAAGCTGGCCAACCGGCAAAGTTTTTATGTTCATTTTCAAAGCTCCTTCGTGTCAAGAATTATGGTTACAGGTCCGTCGTTTACGGATTCGACCTTCATTTCCGCTCCGAACTCGCCGGTTCCGACCTCAAAGCCCCGGGTGCGGCACTCGGCTATGACCTTTTCGTAAAGCGGTATTGCCTTTTCGGGACGTGCGGCCTTTGAGAAGCCGGGGCGGCGCGACTTGCAGTCGGCAAAAAGCGTAAACTGGCTTATAATGAGCAGCTGCGCTCCCGCATCGGTGGGATTTACGTTCATCTTCCCTGCCTCGTCCTCGAATATCCTCAGTCCGCAGATCTTATCGGCAATCTTTACGGCCTCCTTTTCCCCGTCGTCCTCATGCACGCCGAGCAGGACGAGAAAGCCCTTTCCGATGCGGCTTTTTATCTTGCCGTCTATTGCTACCGAGGCATTGTCGACCCTCGTTAAAACAGCTCTCATTTTTTACCTCCGTTTCTGTTTACCTCAACGACACCGGGCAGTGCGCCTATGCGGTTTACGACCGTGCGCAGCTCGTCGATGCCCGATGTCTCAAGCGTTATATTAACTATTGACTTATCGCCCGTATCACGTGCGTTTATCGTGCGCACCTTGGTGTTGAGGGTGTTGAATATCGCTGCGATATCCATGATAAGTCCGTTGCGCTCACGCGAGACTACGGTTATCGCCGTCGCGTAGCTCTCCTTTATCTCGTCGGCCCAGCTGACGTTTATCCATCGGCCGATATCCTCGGGCTTGAATTCACGGCGGGCATAGTTTGCGCAGTCGGTGCGATGGATGGATACGCCCTGTCCGCGGGTTATATATCCGACGATATCGTCGCCGGGTATCGGTGTGCAGCAGCGTGAGAATTTTATAAGGCAGTTATCCAGTCCCTCAACCAGCACGCCGTGGACGGGCTTTACCTTCCTGCTCGCCTGCTGCTCACGGCGCTCGGCAGCCTCGGTGACCTTTTCAAGAACGGTTTTCTTGCCGGAGGCATGGTGCAGACGCGCAAGCTCATCCTTCATGCGGTTGACCGCCCTCGTCGCTGCCATGCCGCCGTAGCCGATGGCGGCGTACATCTCGTCAAGGCTCGCGTATGAGACCTTTTTCAGAAGCTGCGGCAGGACCTCCTCGTCGCAGATATCCTCCATGCGCAGGCCCCTGTTTTTAAGCTCGGATTCGAACATGGCACGGCCGCGCTCGATATTCTCCTCGCGGCGCTCCTTCTTGAACCACTGCTTTATCTTCGTGCGCGCAGAGCCGCTTTTTGCGATATTGAGCCAGTCACGGCTTGGTCCGGTGGCGCTTTTTGACGTTCTGACCTCGACGATATCGCCGTTTTGCAGAACGTAGTCGAAGTTAACTATCCTGCCGTTTACGGACGCTCCGATCATACTGTTGCCGACGGCGGAGTGTATGCTGTATGCAAAGTCGATGGGCGTTGCCCCCGCCGGGAGATTTATGACGTCGCCCTTTGGAGAAAAGACAAAGACCTCGTCGGCAAACATGTCGATCTTTAGATTGTGGAAAAAGTCCGTCGCGTCGGATTCCTGCTGGCTTTCCAGCAGCCGCCTTACCCAGGCGAATTTCTCCTCGTCGCCGTCCTTGACGATCGTTTCCGCCGCAGAGCCTATCTTATACTTCCAGTGCGCGGCAATGCCGTATTCGGCGGTGCGGTGCATTTCCCATGTGCGTATCTGCACCTCGAAGGGTATGCCCTCGGAGCCGATGACCGTGGTATGCACGCTCTGATACATGTTCGGCTTCGGGGTGGATATATAGTCCTTGAATCTGCCGGGCACGGGCTTGAACATATCATGGATGATGCCCAGCACATTATAGCAGTCGGGTATCGTGTCAACGATGACACGAAAAGCACACAGGTCGAATATGCCGTTTATATCGAGCTTCTGCGCATACATTTTGCGGTAGATACTGTAGATATGCTTTATTCGGCTGTATACCGTGACCTGAAGCCCCTCCTCCTCGAGGCGCTTTTTTATTTTCGTTTCGACCGCGGACATGAAGCTTTTGAGCGTATCCATGCGGTCGTTGAGCGTATCGGTTATCTCCTTGTAGCCCGTCGGGTCAAGGTACATCAGTGCGAGGTCCTCAAGCTCCCATTTGGCTCTCTGCATACCAAGGCGGTGCGCGATGGGGGCATATATCTCCATCGTCTCCAGCGATTTCTGGCGCTGCTTTTCCTCGGTCTGATAGGCCATGGTACGCATATTATGCAGGCGGTCGGCAATCTTTATGAGAATTACGCGGATGTCCTTGGCCATCGCCATGAGCATCTTGCGCAGGTTCTCCATCTGCTCGTCTTCCTTGCTGGTGTACTGCACCCGCGTGAGCTTTGTAACTCCCTCGACGATATTTGCGACAGGCTCGCCGAACTGCTTTGCAATATCGCTGTGGGTAAGATCGGTGTCCTCTATAACGTCGTGCAGCAGCGCCGCAACTATCGAGTCCTCGTCAAGCCCCATATCGGCGGCGATATCCGCCGCGGCGACACAGTGCGTGACATAGGGCGAGCCGTCCTTGCGCAGCTGACCGGTGTGGGCAAGCTTTGCCATATGGTAGGCAGCCTCTATCCTGCCCATGTCCATATCCATGCCGCTGTCGCTGATTTTTTTGCTCAGTGCGGCAAACATCTCGTCGGGATCAAGTTTTCTGTTTTCAATGTCTGACATTATGACAGTCTCGCTTTCAGGCGTTTTATGAGCTCCGAGCTTTCAAGATTGACCTTTGCGCTGCCGGAGACTATCCTCGCTCCGAACACCGAGCCGGGGCTTACGGTGCGCAGCAGCCCCATCTCGCACAGAACGCGCAGGCATATGCAGAATCTCTCAGGCTCTATCCCGTTAGGGCACTGGCTTATTATGCCGTCAATATCGCCCGCGACCGAGCCTCCGACGGCCTGCAGTCTGCGCCAGACCTTCACAAACGCTCCGCGGTCCGGGCAATAGGCCGAGGCCTCCCTCACGGGCAGCTCATCGTCGAGGATCATGCCGCAAAGCGGCCTGGGATCGTGCTTTCTCACCTCCGTTATCTGAAGCTGCACACTGCGGCGCAGTCTGAACTCGTTTATCTGCGGAGTGAAGGCGATGTCGATCCTGTCCCCGGCTCTCAGTCCGAGCTCGGACTCGCAGTGTGAAAAGAACACACACTCAAACTCCGCGCCCTTGTAGCTTATACCCAGGCGCAGATGCTTTCCGCCGCCGATCGGCGTTATTTTCTCAAGGCGTGCGCCGAGGATGCACAGCGTGGGCTTGGGATTGCCGCTGCCGTAGGGCTCAAGCCGCGAGAGTGAGCCGACTCCCTGCATATCCAAAATCCTGGGGTCGGTTATCTGAATATCGCAGCACAGCGTCGGGCGCTCTGCGGGCTTATTGTGCTCATAATATTCGCTGAACGCCCGGCAGAACTGTCTGAGCTTATCGCGCCTTATATTAAGTCCGGCCGCGAGCGCATGTCCGCCGAAGCCCTCGAGATATTCCGCGCAGGCAGACAGCGCGTCAAACAGGTTAAAGCCGCCGTAGCTTCGGCACGAGCCCTTGCCCTTGTCGCCGTCAAGGCAGATCATGATGGTCGGCCTTGAATACTGCTCGGCAAGCTTTGAGGCCGCAATGCCGATAACGCCCTGATGCCACTTTTCGCTTGCCAGAACAATCGGCGCGGATGAAGCCCTCCCGTCGATCATGCCGGAGGCGTCGTCCCATATCTCCGTTTCGAGATGCTGGCGGCGGCGGTTTAATTCGCACAGCTCACCGGCAAGGTCGTTTGCCTCCTTCAGATCGTGCGTCATAAGAAGCTTTCCGGCAACGGACACCTCGCCGAGGCGGCCTGCCGCGTTAAGGCGCGGTGCAAGCAAAAAGCCGATCGTCGAGGAGGATATCTTTTTTTCCGACGCGCCCGACTCGCGCAGGAGCGCCGCAAGGCCGGGTCGTGTCGGATTTCTAAGTCTTTCAAGTCCGCGGCGGACGATGTACCTGTTCTCGCCCGTAAGCGGAACGACGTCGGCAACCGTACCTATAGCCGCAAGATCGGCATAGCGCTCGACTATCTCCTCACTTTTGCCCTCAACGGCACACACGAGCTTCAGAGCAACGCCGACTCCCGCAAGATCCTTATTCGGATACATGCAGTCGTCCTGCTTGGGGTCAATAACGGCTATCGCTTCGGGTATAGTCTGCTCGCGGCACTCGTGATGATCGGTTATGATGAGGTCGACGCCCACTTCCTTGGCGTGCTTGGCCTCCTCGGCTGCGGTTATGCCGCAGTCAACGCTTATGATGAGGCTGACGCCCTTGCCGTGCAGTGTGTCAATCGCCGCGCTGTTGAGTCCGTAGCCCTCGCCGATGCGGTCGGGTATATACGGATAGCACTCAAGCCCCCGGCTGCGCAGCCAATCGGTCAAAAGGCAGGTCGAGGTTATGCCGTCAACGTCGTAGTCGCCGTAAACGGCTACCGTCTCGCGCATACTCAGAGCGCGTCTTATCCGTGCCGCGGCCCTGTCCATGTCCTTCATCAAAAGCGGATCGCATAAAAGCTCCGCGCCTCCGTCGAGAAAGCTCTTCGCCTCCTGCACGCTGCCAAGCCCCCTCACCGAGAGAAGCGCGGCAAGCAGCGCGGGATAGCCGGCATCGGTGAACATTTTCAGCTTATCTGTCGGGCATTCTTCAATTTTCCAATTACTGTAATTCATTCACAAACACTGCTTCATTTTAATATTTTTTATAATAGATTATAATAACAAAATCGCAGCGTTTTATCAAGTACGACAGCGTTATTTTACATCATTAATTGACATCGGGCTTAAGCTGATGTTAAACTGAGCTAACGGGAGTCGACCCCCTGCCGCCTGTCAGCAGCCCTTTTCGGCGCTTTTCGCCCTTTTTATCTTGATGGGCGCCAGCCAATCTGCACTAAAGAAGAACGAAAATCGCCTGAAAATTGCGAGCTGACAGGTGCTTTGCAGTTTTGGCGCAGATGATTTTTGCTCAGGCAAGGCAAAGCCCGCAGGGAATACTTCCGTATTTTCAAGGGTTTTAACGCGGCATGAGTGAAAATCAGCTCTGCCAAAACCGGTAGGGGTTCGGCTCCCGTCAGCTCAAGCTGTCAGTGAGGTGTTATTAATGAAAAACTATGTTCTATTCGACTTTGACGGCACGGTCTTCGACTCTGCCGAGGGCATAACGAAAAGCGTGCAGTACGCGCTCGGAAAAATGGGCATCGAGGCCGACAGGCGTGACCTGATGTGCTTTGCCGGTCCTCCGCTGGGCGAGATGTTCTCTCTGCGCTACGGAATGAGCGCCGAGCAGGCGCACAGAGCGGTCGAGCTTTACCGTGAGCGCTATGCGCCCGTCGGCTGGGCAGAATGCAGACCCTTCCCCGGTATGCATGAGCTTATGGGCAGGCTGCACGAAAAGGGCATAAGGCTCGCCGTTGCGACGAGCAAGCCCCGACATTTTGCGCAGAGGATACTTGAAAAGTACGATATGCAGAGGGATTTCGACCTCGTCTGCGGCTCGGAGCTGGACGGTACACGCGGGCAGAAGTGGGAGGTCATCGAATATGCGCTTTCGCAGTTCGGCATAGCGCCAAGCGAGGCGATCATGGTCGGCGACAGGAAGTATGACGTTATCGGCGCAAAAAAATGCGGCGTTGACTGCATCGGCGTTCGCTTCGGCTATGCAGAGCCCGGCGAGCTTGAGGCCGAGGGCGCGGTTTACATCGCCGAGGATGCCGACGATCTGTATAAATATCTGACAAAATGACAATACCCGACGGCGCCCTGTGCGCTGCCGGGCATTTTATACAAGGTATCATTTTGTGCTTTTGTGTTAATATAATGGTTGACCTTTAACAACGGCAAATATATAATATCAGCATAATAATACGCGAGATCCCCTGTGTATTTCGCAGTAAATTTTTTATAAGCGAGGTTATTGAAATGAGTATTGATCTGAGCAGATACGGTATCACCGGCGCTACGGAGATCATCCGCAACCCCTCTTACGAGAAGCTTTTTGAAGACGAAATGCAGCCCGGCCTTGAGGGCTTTGACAAGGGTGTGCTCACCGAGCTTGACGCCGTGAACGTCATGACCGGCATCTACACCGGCCGCTCCCCCAAGGATAAGTTCATCGTTGTAGACGAAAACAGCAAGGACACCGTATGGTGGACCAGCGACGAATATAAAAACGACAACCACCCCGCCACTCAGGAGGCCTGGAAGGCCGTTAAGGAGATCGCCGTCAAGGAGCTGTGCGGCAAGAAGCTGTATGTCGTCGACGCCTTCTGCGGTGCAAACAAGGACACCCGCATGGCCATCCGCTTCATCATGGAGGTCGCATGGCAGGCGCACTTCGTAACGAACATGTTTATCCGCCCGACCGAGGAGGAGCTCAGGGACTTCGAGCCCGACTTCGTTGTCTACAACGCCTCCAAGGCGAAGGTCGAAAACTATAAGGAGCTGGGTCTCAACTCCGAGACGGCCGTTGTCTTCAACATCACCAGCCGTGAACAGGTCATCATAAACACCTGGTACGGCGGCGAGATGAAGAAGGGCATGTTCAGCATGATGAACTACTATCTGCCTCTCAAGGGCATAGCCTCGATGCACTGCTCTGCAAACACCGACCTAAACGGCGAGAACACCGCCATTTTCTTCGGCCTGTCCGGCACCGGCAAGACCACGCTTTCCACCGATCCCAAGCGCCTTCTCATCGGCGACGACGAGCACGGCTGGGACGATAACGGAGTATTTAACTTTGAGGGCGGCTGCTACGCAAAGGTCATAAATCTCGACAAGGAGTCCGAGCCCGATATCTATAATGCAATAAAGCGCAACGCTCTTCTCGAAAACGTGACAGTCGGCGCAGACGGCAAGATCGACTTTGCCGACAAGTCCGTTACCGAGAACACCCGTGTTTCCTACCCCATCTATCACATCAAGAACATCGTGCGCCCCGTGAGCGCGGCTCCCGCGGCGAAGAACGTCATTTTCCTGTCCGCGGACGCCTTCGGCGTTCTGCCCCCGGTTTCCGTCCTCACGCCCGAGCAGACCAAGTACTACTTCCTGTCCGGCTTCACGGCAAAGCTCGCGGGCACCGAGCGCGGCATAACCGAGCCCACTCCCACCTTCTCGGCATGCTTCGGTCAGGCCTTCCTTGAGCTGCACCCGACCAAGTACGCAGAGGAGCTTGTCAGGAAGATGGAGCTGAGCGGCGCGAAGGCCTATCTCGTCAACACCGGCTGGAACGGCAGCGGCAAGCGCATCTCCATCAAGGACACCCGCGGCATCATCGACGCCATCCTCGGCGGCGCTATCCTCGGCGCACCCACCAAGACCATCCCCTACTTCAACTTTGAAGTGCCCACCGTTCTTGAGGGCGTTGACACCGGTATTCTCGACCCGCGTGACACCTACGCCGATCCCGCCGAATGGGAAAGCAAGGCAAGGGATCTCGCCGGCCGCTTCATAAAGAACTTCGCAAAGTACGAAGACAGCGAGGCCGGCAAGACGCTCGTAGCAGCAGGCCCGCAGCTTTGATTCAAGCATAAAAAATCCCGCCCGAATGGGCGGGATTTTTTATGCTATTCTATCGGCAATTGGATTACCTCGATGTCCTTTTTCTGCGCATAGCGGATGGTATTCCATGTTCCGCCGGACATGCCGTCGTAGCATGCGACGAGAACGTTTGCATTATCGACCATGAAGCGGTTTCGTATCGCCATGCAGGCGGGACCGTAGCTCTCGGCAAGCACCGTGACCTCATCGCAGTTATCTATTATGCGCTTATATCTCAGGCGGTTATACCCGTTCCAGCTGTCGGCCTGTCCTCTGTACGGCACGGCGGCCTGGAGCGTTATATCCGAGTGCATTGCTTTGAGCTTTATCACGGCCTCGGCACAGTACATGTCGCAGCCGAGCGCCATGCCGCATATAAAGTGCTTTATCCCCGAATCGTACACGGCGCCTATTACGGCAAAGAGCTTTTCCTTAAACTCGACGCAGCGTTCGTCCGACTCGTCATATTTCCATGGCAGCTTCGACGGCCTGTGGCCGGAAAAGCAGCAGCTTTTTCCGCGTTCCATAACATCACCGCCTTCCATTGTACGGCATGATAATAAAAATGTCAAAAGGGTATTGACATTTAAATTCACAGCGCTATAATGAGGGCACAACGAAATAGGATATCTTCAGGGCAGGGAGAGTTTCCCGACCGGCGGTAAAGTCCGCGAGCCGAAAGGCATGAACCGGTGTGATTCCGGTACCGACAGTATAGTCTGGATGGTAGAAGATGTACGCTTTGATTTTGCGTCGCCTGAAAGATATTTTCTTTCGGGTGATTTTTAATTTTGGAGGTACATATCCATGTCCAAGCTCATCTCTCAGATAGGTGAAAACCTTTCATTCGTGCTCGAATGCCTCGGCATTTTCGCGGCGCTGTTCGTGCTGGCGCTGCTGTTTGAGCGCTTTGTGATGAAAAATCGCAAGAAGCTAGGCAGCACGCATTTCCTGGCCTACACCGCGATTTTCTCCGCAATGGCCGGCGTTTTGATGTTCATTGAAATTCCGCTGTTCTTCGCGCCGAGCTTTTATGAGATCGATCTGAGCGAGATCCCCATCATGATCTGCACGTTCTACCTCGGGCCCGTGGCCGGCGTTGTGGCTGAGCTTCTCAAAATTATCGTCAAGCTTGTACTGAAGGGCACTACGACCGCCTTCGTCGGCGACTTTGCAAACTTCGTCGTCGGCTGCGCCTTCGTCCTTCCCGCCTCGTGCATATACCACATGAAAAAGAGCAAGCGCGGCGCACTTATCGGCATGATAGCCGGTACCCTCGTCATGACCGTATTCGGCAGCCTGTTTAACGCGGTTTACCTTCTGCCGACCTTCGCACAGCTGTTCGGCATGCCGCTTGAGGCGATAATCAAAATGGGCAGCGACATAAATTCCGCGATAAACAGCGTCTCGACGCTCGTTCTGTTCTGCGTCGTGCCGTTTAACCTCTTAAAGGGCGTTATCGTGACCGTTCTCACGATGCTTTTGTATAAGCGCATATCTCCTCTGCTGCATAAAGGCGACAAAAAGCTGGCTGAGCGAAAAGCGGCTAAAGTTTAATGACCTTTCTCAGCCGCAGCACGCTCAGGGCAAAATTCAGGCACTCGTTAAAATAAATTATGCAGATATAGCCCGTCAGGGCATACGCCGGCAGCACCCGCCACACAAGCAGGACACCCAGAAGCGCGTCAAGAATATTTATCCCCATATTCCACATCTGCTGACCCAGCCCCTTCAGGCAGCCGTCGCAGAGCATATCGGTGTACATGATCGGTATTAGCGGCGCGAGCAGGCGCAAAAAGTGTCCCGCATCGGGTGAGGAGTAAACCGCGATGCCGAGCTTATCGGCAAAAATGAATATCACAAGGGCGACGGCAAGCGAATAGCCGCCGCCCTTTTTTAATAAGCCAGTGACCGTTTTTCGTATCTCCCCGCGCTCTGAGCGCATCTGCGCTTCGGTAAGCTCGGGTATTATAAGCTCGCCGAGCGCCATGAGAAAACAGGCCGGGAATGATATTATCGGCATGACCATACCCTGTATCGTCCCGTAGCCCGACAGCGCCCTGTCGGCCGAAAAGCCCGCGGACTTCAGCCCTCGCGGAACAAGCAGATGCTCCAGCGTTGAAAGCGCAGAGCGCGCGTAGGCCGAAAACGCAAGCGGCAGCGCGATATGCAGCATGCGTGAGGTAAGGCGCAGCTCTCCTGCGCACTCACACGCATAGCGCCCGCGGTCGGTAAGGTAAAACAGCAGCATCATGGCAAGCGATATTGCGTCGCCGCAGACCGTGCCGAGCATGACCGCAGAGCAGTTTTTCTCTATATCCCCGGCCGGCGAGCGCGTAAGAAAGAACGCGACAAGCGCAATGCTTATTATCTGCTCGAAAATATGCACTACCGTCGGCTTCCACACCCTGCCGCAGGCGGTGAAGTAGCCGGATATGGCCGAGCACAGCGACACCATAGGCATCGCGAAGGCCATGATGCGCAGAGAGCGCACCGTGCGTGCGTCGCCTATCCACAGAAAGCCGATCATCTCAGCTCCGCTTCGCAGAAGGAAAAATGCCGCCGTTCCGAACACGAGACTGTAGACAAAGCAGCGGCGCATGGCGGCGCTTATGCCGTGGGCACGCTCATGCCCGAGCTCCTCGGAAACGAGCCTCGTCGCCGCGAATCTCACTCCCGATACGGCAAAGGTCGTGCACAAAAACGACACCGAAACGACAAGCTGATAAAGCCCTATCCCGGCAGAGCCTATGCGTCCGGCAAGCCACACCTGAAACGACATCGAGATGAGACTCATGACAAGCGTGGAGCCAGTCAGCAGTGCGGTATTCACAATTAATCTTTTCCTTCTTATCATACTGAAAATGTATGCAAGAAAAACGATTAATATATGTTGATATTTTCACAAGCAGTGCTATAATTAAATTATCAAAGGTAACTTGACGAATTTAAATTGGAGGCGTCATTTATGATTATCACCATAGGAAGACAGCACGGTTCAAACGGCAGAGAGATCGCAAGGCTCCTTGCAAAGGAGCTGGGCATAAAGTGCTACGACAAAGAGATCGTTGACGAGGCCGCAAAGCACTCCGATTTCAGCCGAGAGCTAATAAACGCATACGATGAAAAGCGCATGTCCGCTTTCCTTCTGCATGCCGGCGGCTACGGTCTGAATGAGAATTTCCGTCTGAACATGGAGGTGGTTTCCGCCCAGTTTGATGCAATTCGTGATATCGCATCCAAGGAGGACTGCATCTTCGTCGGCCGCTGCGCCGATTACGTTCTCAACGACAGGGACGATGTCGTCAGCATCTTTATTCTCGGCGATATGGATGCGCGCATCAAATGCCTTGAGGAGCGTCAGAATCTTGACGAGGCTCAGGCCCGCAAAAAAATCAAGGAAGTCGACAAGGATCGTTCCAGCTTCTATAAGTACTACAGCGATCAGACCTGGGGCGACGCGCAGAACTATGATCTTTGCATCAACAGCTCGAAGCTCGGTGTTGCCGGCACTGTCGAGACCATTATGAGCTATATCAAGGCTCGCGGCCTCAGAGAAGAATAATTCGAATTTAAAAAAGCTCCCGAAAGGCCGGCTGAGATAAGAAAACATACGGTTTTGAGCGGCTCTTTTCCGCTCATGCTTCATAAAAAATCTCGGTAATACACAAAGTATTGCCGAGATTTTGTTATTTTGCCTGAACAAAAAACAGCTCGCTCAAAACTGCGCAGCACCTGAAAAGGCAGAGCGTGTGCGAGGTCAAGGCGCGACGGCGCAGGCATACTTTGTGTCTGGCAAGCCGCCGCAACGATGACATTCGTGCACGCTCCGTCTTTTCAGGCGTGTGCTTTCTTGTCTCAACCGGCCTAAGGGGAGCTTTTTTTATATCTTCATAGCGCATTGGCTTTGCCCGGCGGTAACGAGAGCCGGGCAGGCATGCACGACTGTACAATACGGACTTTGATATCAATTACGAGCCTTGCCGCTCCTTCCGTATATATAGGCCATGCGGCGCATTTTTTCGGCGAGAGCCTTTGACGCGCTGCCGGGCGCCATGCGCCATGCCCAGTTTCCTCCGACGGTGCCGGGGATGTTCATGCGCGAAGGAGCACCGAGTCCGAGCCAGTCCTGCATCTGTGCAATGAACAGCTCCGCCTTTGAGCGCATACCGGCGCGCAGTACGGCATCGGCAAGGTCTGCTTCATCATCTGTCCCGAGATATTCCCGTGCAAAGGCGAGCGTTTCGGGCTTTTCTTCGTCTATCCAGCCGCGCAGGGTGTTGTTATCGTGCGTTCCGGCGTAGCAGATGCAGTTATCATTGTACCTGTGCGGCAGATAATCGCTCAGACTCTCGGGGTCAAATGCAAATTCGAGAACCTTCATGCCGGGCAGCCCGCTGTCTGACAGCAGCTTATGCACCTCGGGCGTGAGCACACCGAGATCCTCGGCAATGAATCGGACGTTATTAAACCATGCGGTGAGCCGCCCGACAAGATCCATACCCGGTCCGGGCCGCCACTGCCCCTGCTTTGCGCTTTCAGCACCATTCGGCACAGCCCAGTAGCTCTCAAATGCGCGGAAATGGTCAATGCGCAGCGCGTCATACAGTCTTGACGCACCGTCGACGCGGCGTATCCACCAGCCGTAGCCGTCACGCCGCATAGCGTCCCAGTCGTACAGGGGATTGCCCCAAAGCTGACCGTTGGCGCTGAAATAGTCCGGCGGCACGCCCGCGACCTCGACGGGGACGTTTTTCTCGTCCAGCAGGAAGAACTCCGGCTCCGCCCACACGTCGGCCGAGTCGAGCGCGACGTATATCGGCATATCGCCGATAATGCCGATTCCGTTTTTTTTCGCGTAGCCGCGCAGAGCACTCCACTGGCTGTAGAAAAGATACTGCACATAGGAGAAAAAGCTTACGTCCTCGCGCAGCTCGTCAGAGTATTTCTCCACGGCGTCAATGCGATGCAGGCGGATATCCTCCGGCCATTCATACCATGCACTGCCGGAAAAATGCTCCTTGAGCGCCATGTACAGCGCAAAATCTGAAAGCCAGCGCGCATTATCGCGGCAGAACGCTTCAAACTGCGCATTCTCCCGCGCAAGTCCGCGCCGGGCCGCCCTGCGCAGAAGCGGCATGCGGTTTTTCCTCAGTGCATCGTAGTCAACGCTTTCGGCATCGCTGCCCCAATTGATTGTCTCGATCTCGTCCTTCGTCAGCAGCCCGTCGTCAACGAGCATGTCGAGGTCTATAAAATAAGCGTTGCCGGCAAAGCTCGAAAAGCTCTGATACGGCGAGTCTCCGCTCCCGGCAGGGCCGACGGGCAGGATCTGCCACCACGACTGTCCGGCCGCGGCAAGAAAATCCACAAACTCATGCGCCGCCCTGCCGAGCGTTCCTATACCGTTCTCCGACGGCAGCGAGAACAGCGGCAGAAGCACGCCGCAGCTTCGTTTTATACTCATAATGTCACCTCTCTGTGATACGGCTATTTTAGCCGCGCAGACGCGGAAAATCAAGCGTCAATTTTCCGTTGAAGTCAAGGCGGATCATGTGTATAATCTGAGATGAAGATAAAAGGAGGATGCAGCATGATACTATACTACACCGGAACGGGAAACAGCGCATACGCCGCATGCAGGATAGCGGCGGATATCGGCGACGAAGCGGTGAACCTTTTCCCGCGTCTGCGCGACGGGGATACCTCCGCCATCGAATCGCAAAAGCCATGGATAATTGTCACGCCGACCTACGCCTGGCGCGTTCCGCGCATAGTGCGCGACTGGCTGGACAAAACCGAGCTGCGCGGTTCCCGCGAAATCTACTTTGTCATGACCTGCGGCAGCGAGATCGGCAATGCCGGAAGCTACGCGGAAAAATGGTGCCGCGGCAAGGGTTTTGATTTTAAGGGCTGCGCCGGAGTCGTGATGCCGGAAAACTACATTGCCATGTTCAAAGCCCCGTCTCCCAAGGAGGAGGCCGAGATCATTGTGCGTGCAAACGGAAGGCTCGACGCGCTCGCGCAGAGCATCGCAAAGGGCGAGAGCTTCACTCGGCCGCAGATAAAGCTCATGGACAGAATATACAGCGGCATAGTAAACGACGCGTTCTATCCCATGTTCGTAAAGAGCAAGAAATTCCGCACGACAGACGAGTGCATCGGCTGCGGAAAATGCGCCGTCCTGTGTCCGACAAAAAGCATACGCATCGAAGGCGGCAGGCCCGTATGGGGAGACGGCTGCACGCACTGCATGGCCTGCATCTGCCGATGCCCGAAGCAGGCGATAGAATACGGGCGTCATACAATGGGTCTGCGCAGATATTATCTTGACGGGTGATATGCGCAAAGCCGCTTGATTTTCAGGCTGTACAGCTGTTTTCATATCTTGACGAATTTCAAAAGCTGCGATAAAGTATAGCCATGGATATTATTTATTATGATGACAACATAATAGTCGCCGTCAAGCCCGCCGGGGTCATATCGACCGATGATCCGGGCGGTATGCCCACGCTTCTGCGCGAGGCGCTGGGCAGAGATGATGCGGATATCCGCACGGTGCACAGGCTCGACCAGGTCGTATCCGGCCTGATGGTTTTTGCGCAAACGCCCGCGGCCGCCTCGGAGCTCAGCCGGCAGATACGCATGGGCGAGTTTAAAAAGACCTATCTCGCCGTCGTTCACGGCGTTCCGCAGGAGCGCAGGGGGCGAATGGAGGATATCCTGCTCAGATCAAAGGAGCAGCGCAAGACCTTCGTCGTAAACAAGCCCTGCCGCGGCTCGCAGGAGGCGGTGCTCGAATATCGTCTGCTCGGCTCGAACGGCGAGATGAGCATGGTAGAGATAAACCTCATCACCGGCCGCACGCATCAGATACGCGCTCAGTTCACGCATCGCCGTATGCCGCTCGTCGGCGACAGGAAGTACGGCGGCCGCGATGAGGGCTGCAATATCGCCCTCTGGTCGTACAGCATCGGATTTACAAACCCCTCGTCAGGCCGCTTTATGACCTTTAAAGTAAAGCCGCCAAGGGAGTTTCCCTGGACGGAATTCGACACGGCGATAATGCCGAGATAGCATTGACGGCGCTCCGAAACGGAGCGCCGTTTGTTCATTCTTCTGTTTTGAATGCAAAAAAGCGCTGACCGAGATAATTGAGCGCGACGAACAGTCCCATACCGCAGACCATGGAAATATTTTCCTGCACCGTCACCTCAAAGCCCGACATGAGCGCCCTTATAAGCGGCTTTGCGATGCCGTAGGCTATCAGATAGCAGACGCTGACATTCACAACGAAGCGCACAACGACCTTCCAATCCCGCTTTTTATATTGAAAGGTGAAATACTTGTTGAGAAAATAGCTCAGTATACTGCCGAAAAAGTAGTTTGACGCACTGCTGAGCCAGTAGCTCAGGCCGAAGACATTATAAAACACGAACATTATCGCCGTTCCGAATACCGTGTTTATAACGCCTACGAGCACAAAGCGTAAAAACGTTTTGTCGGCAAATTTTTTGATTAGCTCCCTCATAGGTACATGTCTTTACGCCGCGTTGAGATATACGGCCTTTTGCCGCGCCAGAGCTCGACCTCCGCAAGGTCGATATCGCAGGTCACGAGCCGCTGCTTATTATCGGCCTTGACGATAACGTCCCCGCTCGGATGAACTACTATCGACTGCCCGGCAAAGTCCATCTTATCCTCAAGACCTACGCGGTTGCACATTGCGACAAACACCTGATTCTGCATTGCCTGCACGCGCACCTCCCACTCGAACAGCTCCATAGGCTCGGCTTCCGTATTCGCCGTCGGGATGATTACCAGCTGTGCTCCCATGAGGGCGCAGGTGCGTATGCTCTCCGGAAGATGGCGGTCAAAGCAGATGACTATGCCTACCTTGCCTAAGGGCGTGTCGAACACCTTGAAGCCGTCGGGCGACGGAGTGTAATAGTCCTGCTCGTAAAACTGCTCGGCCTGCGCGATGTGCACCATTTTCGCGGTGCCCTTAAGCTCGCCGCACGGGTCTATCCACAGCGAGGTATCATAGCGCTTACCGTCCGCTTCAAGGTACACATTCGGCGACATATAAAGGCCGTTTTTCTTAGCGGCATTGCACAGCAGCCGGATCGGCTCACTGTCGGGCTTCAGGATATAGCCCGACACATCACGCTTTTCGTACTGCGGAAAAAACGGTGTCAGCTGCACCTCCGGAAAAAACAGCAGGTCGCAGCCGTGCGCGGAATCGCACATTTCAAGCGAGGTCTTCAGATTTTCATCCATGCTGCCGGTCATGCGCATCTGCGCCATTGCAAGCTTCATTTTCTTTACCTCCGCTGCTTTGATTTTTCGATTATAGCACAAAAGCTCCCCAATGGGGAGCTTTTTTTATCTGTTGCGCATTACGGTCTTCATTCTCAGGCCGTGGTCGAGGATGCTCTTGCGCAGGCGCAGGCTCTTGGGCGTGACCTCAAGAAGCTCATCGTCGGCCAGGAACTCAAGGCACTGCTCAAGGCTCATCTGTCTGGGCGGAACAAGGCGCAGCGCCTCGTCAGAGCCGGAGGCGCGGGTGTTTGTCAGATGCTTCGTGCGGCAGACGTTTACGGCGACGTCGTCTGACTTCGGGCAGACGCCGACGATCATCCCGGCATACACCTTCGTGCCGGGGGTGATGAACATCGCACCGCGCTCCTGCGCGTTCCAGATGCCGTAGGCGACGGCCTCGCCGGTCTCGAAGGCTATGAGCGAGCCTGTGTTTCGGCGTGCGATATCGCCCTTATACGGCTCGTACTTTTCAAAGACGGAGGCCATGATGCCCTCGCCCTTTGTGTCGGTCAAAAACTCGTTGCGATATCCGAACAGGCCGCGTGACGGAATGAGATAGCTCAGCTTCACACGGCTTCCGACGGGTGTCATTTCGATAAATTCGCCCTTGCGCGCACCGAGCTTCTCCATAACGGCGCCCATGTAGTCGGACGGGACATCGACTACAACGCGCTCGACAGGCTCGCATGTCACGCCGTCTATCTCCTTGTACAGCACACGCGGAGGCGAGACCTGAAACTCATAGCCCTCTCGGCGCATGGTCTCGATCAGTATGCTCAGGCTCATCTCGCCGCGGCCGGCGACATTAAACGAATCCGTCGCACCGTCAACGTCGCTCACACGCAGCGACACGTCCTTGAGCGTTTCGCGGATAAGCCTGTCGCGGATCTGGCGTGAGGTGACGAATTTGCCCTCGCGGCCGGCAAAGGGGCTGTCGTTTACCGAGAAGGTCATCTCCAGTGTGGGGGCGGATATCTTAACAAACGGAAGAGGCTCTGCAAAACCCTTGGCGCATACGGTATCGCCGATGGTGACATCGCCTATGCCGCTCATTGCAATGATATTGCCCGCCGTGGCCTCGGTCACGGGGACCTTGCTAAGCCCGTCAAACTCATAAAGCGACACGGCCTTTGCCCGCATGGGCGCCGCATCCGGCGCGTGGTAGTTGCAGACCTCAATCTCCTGATTCTGCTTTATGACGCCTCGCTCGATGCGCCCGATGGCAATGCGGCCGACATATTCGTTATAATCTATACTGGAAACGAGCATCTGGAACGGGCTGTCCAGATCCTGCTCGGGCTCGGGGATATACTCCAATATGGTATCAAACAGGGGCTTGAGATCCGTGCCCGGAACATCGGGAGAGTAGCTCGCCGTGCCCTGACGGCCGGAGCAGAACAGCATCGGGGAGTCGAGCTGCTCGTCGGTCGCGTCAAGATCCATAAGAAGCTCGAGCACCTCGTCGATTACCTCGTGGACGCGCTGGTCGGGGCGGTCTATCTTATTTACGACAACGATTACCCTGTGGCCGAGCTCAAGCGCGCGCGACAGAACGAATCTCGTCTGCGGCATCGGTCCCTCGGCCGCGTCAACGAGCAGGATAACGCCGTTGACCATCTTTAGTATACGCTCGACCTCGCCGCCGAAATCGGCGTGTCCCGGGGTGTCTACGATATTTATTTTCGTATCGCCGTACTGCACGGCGGTATTCTTCGCCATGATTGTAATCCCGCGCTCGCGCTCAAGGTCGTTGGAGTCCATGACTCGCTCGACTATCTCCTGATTTTCACGGTAAACGCCGCTCTGCTTTAGCATCTCGTCGACAAGCGTGGTCTTGCCGTGGTCGACGTGCGCGATGATCGCAACATTTCTGAGTTTCTGCATTTAAACTCAACTCCTAATCAAAATTCAACACAAAAATATATTTTAGCACCACAACCCCTAAATTACAAGACTTTTTAAAGGCGAATTGAGGCCGTACCGATACATTTTTTGCACGTGCCCGATATCGATAGTACGGAGGAAACCATAAAAAAACGGGCGAGCAATGCTCGCCCCTACGCTATTGGCTCATGTTCCGACCATGCCCGTAGGGGCGACCATTGGTCGCCCGCTGTAACGGTTTCGTCGGCACTCCCGACACCGGGCACCGGCAATAAGCGTATCCGCAGCAGCGTCCGTTCGCCTCTAATAATTCGTTTTGGGATTGTCTGTTCGCTCGAGGAGATAGTCGATGGAGACATCGAAATAATCGGCAAATTTAATGAGCGACTTGTAGTCGGCCTCACGCGCTCCGGTCTCGTACCGGCTGATGCTGTTCTGATTCATGTCAAGATCCATCGCAAGCTTGAGCTGCGATATTCCGCGCTTTTCGCGCAGTGCTTTCAGTCTCATTGCGCACCCTCCTCTTGACATAAATATACCGAAATGGTATACTGCAAATATCCCATTTCGGTATATCATAAAATTTTTTAGGAGGATTATGTATGAGCAAGAGAGTCTATGCAACAACACGCGCACAAGCAGACCAATTTCCCGACTGTGACGAGCTTGGATGGTTCATTGACATTCCCGAATATGAGTTTGAGCAAATGTACAAAAGCGGCGTTATAAGCTTCGACGGCAATAAATATGTGGCAAGCAAAGCATTCGTTATCCCGGCCGTTGAAACCGGCAGCGGCATGTATCCCAATCCCGGCGCGACGCTCAAGGGCATTGCTACGCTTATCTGCATAATTGGCATGGTAGCGTCCGTTATCCTGGCGGTCACTTTAGGCTATACCACCACCATTTGGGGCGACAAAGAATTTAATTTCGGCGTATTCTTCGGAATCCTCATCGGCGGCGGAGTGCTCTCCTATCTCTCCGGCCTCGGACTTGCCGCCTTCGGCGACCTCGTGCTGAGCGCAAACGAGATAAAAAGAAAATTAAAATAATTTTAGCAGGTAGCTGATAGCCAATAGTGGACAGCCATATGTGTGCGCTTTGCGCACTGATTTGAATGAAAAGAGAGTGCAGACTTGATCTGCACTCTCTTTTTGCGTCAATATCCAACAACTGCCTTATGCGAACAACCCCTCAGGCAGCTTCGCAGCCAGCTCCCCTTACACAGGGGAGCCAATGAGGTGCGGCACGAATCCGCTCCGCACCCACGGGAAGCGGCAGTTTCACGGTTTCGTCGGCACTCCCGACACCGGGCAAGCGCAATAAACGTATGGGTACAGCCTCAAAGCGCCACCAAAAAATGCCTTCCCCTTGAGGGGAAGGTGTCGGCGAAGCCGACGGATGAGGTGTCTTTTTCAGTGGCGCACCTACATTGTACCGATACATTTTTTGCACGTGCCCGGTATTGATAGTACGGAGGAAACCATAAAAAAACGGGCGAGCAATGCTCGCCCCTACGCTATTGGCTCATGTTCCGACCATGCCCGTAGGGGCGACCATTGGTCGCCCGCTGTAACGGTTTCGTCGGCACTCCCACACCGGGCACCGGCAATAAGCGTATCCGCAGCAGCGTCCGTTCGCCTCTAAAAAAGTCACATTTTTGAGGGGGCGGAGACGCCGATGACGGAAAGGGACAGGGCGATGACCTTGCGGACGGTGTCGGCAAGGCACAGGCGCGCGTTGAGCACGCCCTCCTCCGCGCCCTTGATGCGGCAGGCGGTGTAAAACCTGTGGAAGCGTGCGGCAAGCTCGGTCACGTACTTGTTTATGCGGCTGGGGTCATAGTCGCGCGCGGCGAGGCGTATCTCCTCGGGCAGCATGGCTATCTGCTTAATAAGCTCGCGCTCCTGCTCGGCAGTGAGCAGAGACAGATCGACGCTGCTTATGTCCGGCACCTCGTGACCCTCGGCCTTGAGCGCCGAGATCATGGTGCATATCCTCGCGTGGGCGTACTGGACGTAGTAGACGGGGTTTTCGCTGTCCTGACGCACGGCGAGATCGAGATCGAACTCGACGGGCGACTCCGGGCGGGAGTTGAAGAAGTAGCGCGCCGCATCCACGGGGATCTCGTCAAGAAGGTCGGAAAGCGAGATAGCCTTGCCGGTGCGCTTTGACATACGCACGACCTCGCCGCCGCGCATAAGCTTAACAAGCTGCATGAGCACGATATCGAGCCTGTGCTCGCCGTCGAGACCGAGCGCATCCATTGCGCCCTTGAGACGGGCGACGTGGCCGTGGTGATCGGCGCCCCAGACGTTTATGACCTTGTCAAAGCCGCGCTGCTCGAATTTATTGCGGTGGTAGGCGATATCGGCGGCAAAATAGGTATAGAAGCCGTTTGCACGGCGCAGAACATCGTCCTTGAGTTCAAGCTTCTCGATATCTTCGGGCTTCTTGCCTTCGGCAAGAAGCTTGTCCGAGAGTATCTTTGACGTGTGCAGCCACAGTGCGCCGTCCTTTTCATAGGTGTAGCCTGCCTCGGTGAGCTTTTGCACGGAGTCTGCGACATAGCCGCTTTCATGCAGGCTTGATTCGAGGAACCACTGATCGTATTTTATGCCGTAGCGCGCAAGATCGCGCTTCATCCTCGGCAGGTTTACCGACAGGCCGAACTCTGCCATCATTTTATGGCGCTCGGCGGTTGGAAGCTCAAGCCAGCCCTCGCCGTACTTTTCGCAGAAGAGCTTTGCCAGCTCCTTTATATCGTCGCCGTGGTAGCCGTCCTCGGGGAACTCGACGGCATCCTCGCCCTTTAAAAGCTGGATGCTGCGTGCCTCGATGCTGCCTGCGAATTTTTCTATCTGATTACCTGCGTCGTTGACGTAGAACTCGCGCCAGACATTGTAGCCTGCACGTGAGAGCACGGAGGCCAGCGCGTCGCCCAGCACGCCGCCGCGGGCGTTTCCCATGTGCATGGGACCGGTGGGGTTTGCGGAGACGAACTCGACCATGAGCTTTTTGCCCTCGCCGATATTGCAGTTGCAGAAGCTGTCGCCCTCCTCGGCGACGTTTTTGAGAACGTCGGAGTACCACCTGCCGCCCATGCGGAAGTTCATAAAGCCCGGTCCCGCTACGTCTACGCTTTCAAACCAGCTGCCCTCGAGCGCCATATTGGAAGCAAGCGTCTCCGCGACCTTTCGCGGCGGCATGCGCATGAGCTTCGCGCTTGCCATGGCGTAGTTTGCCGCATAGTCGCCGTTTGCTGTGTCCTTGGGTATCTCGACGCTGCCGCCGAGCGTAAGACCGGCGGGCAGCTCGCCCTTTTCGACAGCTGCGAGATATGCCGCGTTTACAAGCTCCGCTACCTGCTGCTTTGCCTTCTGTATCATATTTGCCATATCATTTATCCTCTCAGCTTCTGAGCCTGACGCTCATATTCAGTATGTTTCTGCTTGCGACGGTGTGCTCCATGTTGACGACATAGTCTATGCTCAGCTCTCCGCCGAGATCGTCAAAGCTTGCCCTGACCCTGCGCGTTTCCACGCCGAGCGTTGCCGCGCCGAAGCGCGTATCGTAAAGAAATCTGTCCCTCTCGCCCTCGCGGAAGACCATTTTCGTGTTGAGCATGCCCTTACGCTCTACGGTTATCGAATCGGGCGTTATATCAACGGTCGTGCACGTTCCCTCAAGGCCCGTGAGCTCGCTTTCGCGGTAGTATATCCGATATCCGTCCTCCGTGCGGCAGTAAACGCCGTCGGTTATAAGCTCTATCGTCTCGGCATCCGGCTGCATAAAGCCCTGAACGCCGGTTATCTTAATAACTGCATTCATGCCATTGCCCTCACCCGTCGAGCGCAAACGGCTCTACGAAATTAACACGGCTTTTGAGCTCATAGCCGAGCATAACGGGTGCAAGCGCCTCAAAATCGGCGGTGCTGCCGCTCGTGTAATAGCTCTCGCTTCCGCCATGGACGGCGAGCCGGTCGGTTTCGCGCAGGTATTGCACAAGGCACTGCGCGGATGCATCGGCCGCGCCGACAAGGATAACGTCCGGGCCGAGGTATGCGCTTATCGCGTCTGAGATGAGCCCGTAGTGCGTGCAGCCGAGCAGCAGCGCTCCCACGCCCTTGAGCGGCTCAAGCGAACGTGCGACAGCATCCCGCACCACGGGGTCAGAGGGCAGATAATGTCCGCTCTCGATCATCGGGACAAACTCCGGACAGGCCAGCGCCGTCACCTCCGCATCGGGGGCACGGCGGCTTATCTCGGTCTGAAACGCACCGCTTTCTATGCTCGTTTTCGTTGCAATAACACCGAGAGTTTTCTTACCTGTTTCGGCAAGCATTTCAGCGCCGGGGGCGAGCACGCCCACGGTCCTTGTCGTGTTCGCGGCGAGGATATCCGTAGCGTTGCTGGATATCGTTCCGCATGCGGCGAGGATTACCTTTACACCGAAGCTCTCGGCAAAGGCGATATTCTGACGCGCAATTTTTCGCATCTGCTCTCGCGGCCGTCCGCCGTAGGGCATGCGCCCGGTATCGCCGAAGTATATTATATTTTCGTCCGGCAGAATTCGCCTGAGCTCGCGCACGGCCGTCAGGCCGCCGAGTCCGGAGTCGAACACGCCGATGGGTCTGTTGTCCATTACACACTGTCTCCATTATATAGCTTCAACCATAACTATAATATAATATGACAACTTGTTCAAAATTACAAGGATTTTATTGTGGCAAAGGGGCAGTCTATCTGATATAATAACACTATAACAATGACAGGAGGCGAAGCTTTGAACATAGATCTTACCGAAAAGGAATTCCGCAGGCTTTTGGACCTTGTTTATATAGGCAACTGGATACTCAATTCAACAAGGACGACAGACCGCTTTGAGGACTATGACATAGTGCAGGAAAAGATATTCTCGCTTTGCTCGAAAAGCGGCATGAAGAGCCTTGTTCAGCTTTGGCACGGACACGTTTTCCCCTCGCGCGCATATGAGGACGGCGGCATACACGAGGCCATCGCCGACTATGAGGACGCCGTGTTTTTCGACATTCTGGCCGAGGAGCTCGCACGGCGCGACCTCGGCGATGACTGCGACGATCTGGCTGCGCTCACGGCGCGCATGGACGAATACATGGACGAATTCGAGGCAAACGGCGTTGAAAATCTGACGCTGGACGTATAGCGGCAAATATTTCGGAAAACATAAATGCATCGGGTTATCCCGATGCATTTTCGTTTCTATCGAGGTTTCGGCATGAACATGACAAACGACGAATACCTTCGGTATTCCGACTCGCACCAGCCGCGCACGAAGTGCTCAGGCAATATGCTAAAGGCTTTTTTTGTCGGTGGGCTCATCTGCTGCCTGGGCGAAGCAATACTGAGTCTTTACACGCACTGCGGCCTTGAAAAGACCGACGCCGCGAGCGCAACGAGCGCAACCCTCGTTTTCCTCGGCGCGCTTTTGACAGGACTCGGGCTTTACGACCGCATTGCTCGCTTTGCCGGCGGCGGCACCCTTGTTCCGATAACGGGCTTTGCAAACTCCATGGTCGCTCCCGCGCTGGAGTTCAGGACCGAGGGCTTCATCACCGGCACGGCGGCGAAAATGTTCATCATATCGGGTCCCGTGATCGTCTACGGCATAACGGCCAGCGTCATATACGGCCTGATACTTTGCGTCTTGGGAGGATAATAATGAGCAAAAAATCTAAAAAGCACGGCGACCTGCCCTCGGGCGAGAACGTCGCTCCGCAGGACTTTCGCGGCCGCGACGGGCATGTAAAGGACACGCGCCGCGTAAAAGCCCCCGACGGCATATCCGGCGACTGGGGAAAGTGAAAAAAGCAGCAGCCAAATGGCTGCTGCTTTTTTCTATTGCCTTTTCATCTGCCGCAGAAACAGTGCGACCGCAAAGACTGCCGCGGCGGCGGCGTAGGCAATGACCCACGCAAGATCGGGCCGGATATCGCCGAAATTACCTTCGCAGACGGCCTGCTCGACCCGTACCGCATGGCAGAACGGCAGGAGCTCGGCGGCCTTCTTAAACGCGCCGCCCACGAGGTCGAGGTCAAACCATATGCCGGACAGCCAGGCCGTGAGGTTAGTCAGCAGCGCACCGCACATGCCGCCGACCTGCTTTACGTTGAACACGCTTCCGCACAGAAGGCCGAGAGCTATGAAAAACACCGAGGCCGGAATCAGGATCAGCACCGCCCACAGTACGTTTATCGTGATATCCATGCCAAGTATAAATGCGGTTATGAAGCAAACTGCCGCCTGAGCGAGCGCAACGGGCAATATCGGCAGCGTGTAGCCGAGGATGAAGTCCGCTGCTGTCAGCGGCGTCGTGTAAAGCCGCTGCAAAAGCGCGCTCTCGCGGTCCTTTGCAATTAGCGTCGCGGAGAAAAGCGTTATGAACGACAGACCGAATATCGTCATGCCCGGCGCGAGCTTTTCTATCTCAAACAGCGAAACGGGCACATTTGCCTGAATTGCCGACAGCAGCAGGATGAGAACGACCGGAAAGCCCAGCCCGAAGCCGAGGTTTACGGGGTCGCGCAGTATCTCCTTTGCCGTGCGCGAGGAAAAGGTCAGCATTTTCATTTTCTCTCCCCCTTTACTATCGCAACGAACGCGTCCTCGAATTTGTCCTTTCCGGTCAGTGTCTTCAGCTCCTGTGCCGTGCCGAGCGCCAAAAGCCTGCCGCCGCGCATGATGCCGATGCGGTCGGACAGCGCCTCAGCCTCCTCCATATAGTGCGTTGTCAGTATTATGGTCTTTTTACCCTTGAGAGCGCGCACGGTGTCCCACAGCTCGCTTCGGGCAATGACGTCAAGTCCCAGCGTCGGCTCGTCGAGAAACAGTATCTCCGGCTCGCCCGTGAGCGCCATGGCTATGCTGAGCCTGCGCTGCCAGCCGCCGGACAGCTTGCCGGCCTTGCGGCTCATGACCTCATGAAGCTCGAACTCCTCACACAGCGCATTTACTCTTTCGCGTGTTTTTTCCTTCGATATCCCGTGCACGCCGCACATGAGCTCAAGGTTCTCCTTCACCGTAAGCTTCGGCGCGACAGCCGTCTCCTGCGGCGATACGCCGATGATACGCTTTACCTCGTTCGGCTGCGAAACGATGCTTTTTCCGCCGAGATACGCCTCGCCCGACGTGGGCGCGGTCAGGCATGAGAGCATTTTTATCGTTGTGGTTTTGCCCGCGCCGTTGACGCCCAAGAGCGCGAACAGCTCGCCATGCCGGACGCTGAGCTCAAGCCCGTCGACGGCAGTGACATCCTTATATTTTTTCGTAAGCCCCGTTATTTTTATTGCATCCATCCTTTTGCCTCCCCGCACCAGCGTGTTCTCAGTCCCTCATAAGCGTCGGTCAGCGCGCGACTTATATACTCCTCTTCCCAGTCGAGATAGTTCGTCACGATCATCGTTGCGATACCGTGAACAAATATCCACATCTCGAGATGGAACAGGCGCGCCTCCTTCTCGCTCAGTCCCGTGTTGCGAGAGATGAGCGCAATTATATCTGCAATACTCTCATCTCTCGTGTCGCTGTGTTCATCCGACCTGTCGCGCATGAAAAGGAGCTTGAACAGCTCTTTTTCCTTTCGTGCAAAGGCTATGTATGCCATGCCGCTGGCCTTATACGGCTTATATATGCCGCGCATCATCTCCGTGTACAGAAACTTCTGATACTCGGCATTGGCGGCAAGCATGACCTCGTTCTGCACCTCCTGCATATTCTCGAAAAGGCCGAACACCGGCTTTGCCGACGATCCCAGACGCGCTGCCAGGCTGCGCGCCGTGAGCGCCGTCATTCCGCCCTCGCGCACTATATCCAGCGCGGCTGCAATGATCTCCTCGCGTGAAAACTTAACTTTAGGGGGCAATGATATCACTCCTTACATCTGCGCAACATATGTTGCGCAACATTTGTTCTTATTATAAGCACTCACCCTTGCTTTGTCAATGTTAACAGACAGTTTGTTGACAAAAGAAATCTCCTATGTAGAATGGAGATATAAACATCGGAGGTGAGAGCATGAAGAAGAACAAGCGTGAAGAGGACGAGGAGATACGCCGCGCAAAGGCGAATATACGCACGGGCTTTATAATCGCGGTCATAGCGCTAACATTATTCGCGGTCGTTGCTATTGTAATGATAGGTCTTATGAGTGCGCTCGGCTCTTCGGGCATTGGAGCATACGCAATACCCGACGCAGGCAATTTAGTCTCGCATAAGCCAATATGAAAACCCGGCAGGCTCTCACCTGCCGGGTTTTTTTATGTTCTTCAATACTCTTCCATCATTTCGCGTGAATCCATGTCGCCGTGCTCGGCGGCCATGCGGTACCAGCGCATTGCCTCGTCCTTATCCTGCCTGACACCCGAGCCGAGAGCATAGCAGTCGCCGGTCATGCGCATGCAGTCAACGTCGCCGCGTTCGGCGGCTTTTTTGAACATTTCAAAGGCCTTTTTCGGGTTTTCCTTAACGCCGAAGCCGTTATAATAGCAGCCGCCGGCAAGACGCATGGCGTCGACACTGCCGTTTTCCGCCGAGATCTTCATCCAGCGGAAGGCCTCCGCGGGATCGGCCGGCGTGCCCTCTCCGTTTGCGTAGCACACGGCAAGGTCGTGCTGAGCGTCGGGATGCCCCATCTCGGCAGCGTTTTTGAACCACTCGAACGCCGCCTGCGGGTTGCGGAATGTGCCCTCGCCGCGGTCATGGTTGAGTGCGGTTTTGTACATGGCGTCGACCACTCCGGCCTCGGCAGCACGCTTGAAGCGGGCAAAGGCCTCCTCCGGGTTTTTCCTCGTGCCGAAGCCCTGCTCGGAGCACAGCGCACAGATATACATCGCCTCGATATCGCCCGCGTCCGCCGCCGCGAGCGCCCATTTGTAGCACTCCTTTTCGTTCTTGGACGCACCCGCGCCCTTCTGATAGCACACGGCGAGGTTGAGCATCGCCTTGACGTGGCCGAGCTCCGCCGCACGCTTTAAAAAGTCAAAGGATTTTTTCTCATCGAGCTTTGCAAAGCTCACGCCGCAGCGGAAAAGCACCTCCGGCAGCATCTCTGACTCAATAAGGCCGAGGGCTATCGACTCGTCGTAATACGCGGCCGCAGCGGGATCGTCCTCGTTCTCGTAGGCCGCCGCACCCTTTTTGCGCAGCGTCATGCTTTTTTCATCATCGGAAAGCTCCGAGCCCATTATTCTTTCTATATCGGCAAAGACATCTTCCAGCTTCATCTTCTTGTACTCAGCCATGGCGCACCTCAATTATCGTTTGCGGCGACCGAGTATTCGGCTGCCTTTACAGTGCCGTCTGCGCCGACCTGGAGTCTGAACAGGGTCGAGCCGACGGTGAACTTATATGTGTCGCCCGACTGCGTGTACTCAAGGCCGTCCATGAGCTTGAGCGCCTCGTCGCCCTTCATGCCGATCTTTACGCCCTGCGGATTTGAAACGGTATCGTCGGCAAGTGTTATGCCGGTGACGCGCTCTGTTCCGTCAACGTCATTTACCAGAATCTCAAAGCCGTCGTAGTAATAAAACTTGTCCTTGCCCTGATATGCGCAGCTGTTCGACTCGAAGGTGCTGACAGGCTCGCCGAGGGCGGAAAGAACCTCATCAGCCGCATCGAGGATGCCGAATTTGACATCGTCCGAGGCATAGTACAGCTCGCCGTAATCGGGCTTGTATTCGGTCTTGGTTTGTGCTTTCGTGCCGTCGCCGTTATCTGAGCAGGCGCAGAGCGCGAGAGCGCACATGACGGCAAGGATAACAGTAATTATTCTTTTCATTTTTCGTCCCCCAGTGTCCAGCTTTTAAGATATCCGTATTCCTCAAGCTCCGCCTTCTGCGCGGCAAGGAGCTCGTAATATGCCTCGCTCTTTTTCTCCCAGTCGGCGGAGATCGTTTCATCGCCCCGCCTGTCCGGCACTCCGTAAGTCTCTGCGAGAATATCTGCAAAATAGCGCGAGAGCTTTTCCGCGCCGTAGATATTCAGATGCAGCCCTGCGTCGTATGTGTCGGTCTGCATATCTATGCCGATCTCATCTGAAGCATTCAAAAGATTGATATAATCAAGGCCGTGCCCGGCGGCGTAGGCACTTATCTGCTCATCCCACTGCTCGTACCAGTGCGGCCACAGGCTCGGCGATTTTATAAGCACAAGAGCTGCCCCGTTAGCATCGCACAGCTTCTGCATTTTGTCAAGGTATTCCCAGCATGTGTCGCCTATTGTGTAATTGTCCAGGACAGGCGCCGTAGGCAGCTTTGTCATCGGCTCGACGTCCGCGCGCATGAGATAGCCCGCTACCGTCACGGGCTCGCGGCGGAAGGCGTACTCAAGATCCTCTGCCGTCAGTTCCGGCCAGCGCGAGTGATAGCGCAGAAACGGTATAAGATAGCTTATCATGTCCTCATCCTCTGTCATGGAGGCCTTTATTGCGTCTATCTTATGCTTCGATAAGGGCATACCGTCTATGGTCATGCGGTTGTACGCCTCGCTCTGCGGCGTGTCGTACTTCATAGACTGTACGTTGTACACAACGATTCTCGGGCTTTCGCGCTCAAAGACCTCCTCCAGCAGATAGTACGACTGCCATATAAGCTGCTGCGCCGAGCCGCGAATATAGCTCGTTATGCCTTTCTCCTCCCACATGGTGACGGGTGAGAAGTTCTCATAGACCTCGCAGTCGCCGATGAATATGACGTCGTGGGAGTTTTTTTCATCGTAATACTCCCGCGTCATCGCACCCTCTAACACACCGGATATGTACTTTGGCTGGCATATCTTACCTAATAGCCAAACGGCAGCGCAAAGCAGCACAGCAAATGTGCAAAGGCAGATAATATGCAGTTTTTTATTTCTTTTTCCGCTCATTTTTGCCTCAGAACTGATTATAGATAAACTGCGACGCATCATATCCCACGCCGTAAGCGCCGAAGGTGAGCACTGCGACGGCGAGAATGAAGAACACTGCATAGCTCAAAACAGGCTTTTCCCACAGCAGCTCACGCACACTGCCTCGCTTTTCCTGTACGCAGGATACGGCGAACATGACGGCAACGCCGCAGAACGCGACGATATAGTCCGCGCCCGTCAGCCCCAGCTGCAAAAGCTCTCCGGAAAACGCCTCGCGCCAGTTGAAATCGGTAAACACCGTGCCTATCGCGCAAAAGGACACCGCTACGTCGCGGTAGCAGTCGAGAACGCGCAGCGAGCACACGAGCAGGAACGTTCTGAGCGTTTCAAACACCCTGTAGCCAAAGCCGGAGACAAGCTTTTCGTGCTTTGCGCGAAAGCGCTGCGACACGGGCTTGAACTCCTCGGCAAGCAGGATGAAAAAGGCGTTAAGAAGTCCCCACACAACGAAGTTCCATGCAGCTCCGTGCCACAGGCCGGTGAGAAACCACGTTACGATCGTCGAAACATACACCGGCAGCTTTCTGCCGAAGCCGTCGGATATTTTTTTGCGTGCGCCTTTTGAGAGCTTCAAAAGCCACGGCGCGACGGACAGCGGATAGAAGATATAATCCTTAAACCATGTGCCCATCGAAATGTGCCAGCGCCGCCAATACTCGGCGATATTGCGCGAAAAGTACGGGCGGATGAAGTTTTCCTTTACGCTTATGCCCAATACCTGCGCAATACCGATGGTGATATCTATGCCGCCGGTGAAGTCGGCGTAGAGCTCGGCCGCGTACAAAACAGCGCCGATGAAAACATACGCGCCGGTGTACGCCTCCGGGTCGCCGCACAGAGCTGTCACGGCGACAAGCAGCCTGTCGGCAATGACAAGCTTTTTGAAATAGCCCCACAGTATGCGCTGAAGGCCGAAGGATATCTGCTTAAAATCTGCCTTATGCCCGGCAAAAAGCGTGTCCTTGAGATCGCCGAAGCGTGAAATGGGACCCTGTATGAGCAGCGGAAAGAACGAGGTGAACAGCGCAACGCGCAGTATGTTCCTCTCCGGCTCGACCTTCTCCCAGTACACGTCGATGACGTAGCTGACGGTCTGGAAGGTGTAGAACGATATGCCGAGCGGCAGCACCCAGTCGACCGAGGCAATGCCGGCCGAAAAGATCGCATTTACGTTATTTATAAGGAAGTTTGTGTACTTGAGCGCGGCAAGTATGCCGATATCGGCAATAAGCGCGAGCACAAATATCAGCTTGCGGCGCTTTTCGCACTGCTTTTTATACGCCTTGCGCCCGGGCCGCTCGAGCGCCCTGCCCTCGGGTGAGGACAGAAACGCCTTTTGCTCTTTAAACGACGCGCCCATGAGGTTCGTCGCCGCCCATGAGACGACGACCGTCGCCGCCATAAAGCACAGACCCTTCCAGCCGGCGCAGGCATAGAACACCGCGTCCGCAGCGAGAAGCAGCAGCCACTGAAGGCGCTTGGGTATCACATAATACAGCGCAAAAAGCACCGCAAGAAAGGCTATAAAGCCATAGGACGTAAACAGCACGGCTTATTCGTCGAGCAGGCGGTTTACCATGCCCAGCATGGCTTCGGCGGAGTTAAAGTTCTCTGGCACGATATCGCGCGCCGGAATGGTGATGTCAAAGGCGTCGGACAGCTCCGCGATGATGGTGACGATATCGAGGCTTTCGAGTATGCCGTCGTCAACAAGCGTCGTGCAGCTTTCAAAATCCGCGTCAAGACCGAGGCCGTCGAGTATTTCAAGTATTTCGTCCATAGTCACATCTCCGTCAGTTTTAATGAATTTCTGTCTATCTTGCCGTTTTCCAAAAGCGGCAGAGCGTCGAGCCGTTTTATTTTCGACGGCAGCATGTACCGCGGGAGCATGCCGCGAAGATATCTGCCGAGCGTCCCTTCGTCGGCCGGGCCCATGTAGAGCATGAATATTTTGCTCTTTTGCTTATCAAACAGGCAGCACGAGCGTACAACGCCCTCGCAGCCGTCGGCGCAGGCCTCTATCTCGCCGAGCTCTATGCGGTGACCCATGTTTTTTATCTGCTGATCCTTGCGCGAGACAAACACCAGCTCGCCGCGCTCGTTGAGCCTTCCGAGGTCGCCTGTGCGGTATATGAGCTCCGGATAGTGCGGATTCAAGGGATTTTGCGTAAACGCCGCCGCAGTGCGCTCGGGATCGTCGAAATATCCGTGCGTGAGCGCCGTGCCGCGTATGCATATCTCGCCCGTCTCTCCGGGGAGAGCCTGTGTATCGTCATCGCGGAGCAGCATAAAGCCGGTGTTGTCAAACGGTCGCCCCGCCGGGATTGGCTCGCCGTCAGACAGCTCGCGGTCAACGACGAAGTAAAAGGACATGCCCGTCGCCTCCGTCGGGCCGTAGAGGTTAATAAACCTCGCGCCGGGGCAGGCCTCCTTCCAGAGCCTGAGCTGCTTTACGGGAAAGACCTCGCTGCCGAAGCAGACCGTGCGCATATAAAGGGGCTTTATATCCTCAAACGCGCCGAGGCCGGATATTATCGTCAGCGCCGAGGCGACCCAGCATAAAGTATTGACCCTGTGCTCATTTAAAAACTCCACGGCCTTTATCGGCGACATGAACATGCTCTGCTGCATGAGACAGGCCGTCGAGCCGCATTTTATGACCGACAGCAGCTCCTTCATGCATGCATCGACATACAGCGGCACCTGCATGGCAAATACGCTTTCCTCATCCGCCCCGATAACGGGACACAGCGCGTTTGCGTAGTCTATAAGCGCCCTGTGGCAGCCCGTAACGCCCTTGGGAACGCCGGTGCTGCCGGAGGTAAAGACGATGTACACAGGGTCTGTGTCGATACTCTCGGCGCGAACTGCGTCGAGCGCCGCGGCGTTTTCCTCAGCCTTAAACAGCTCGGAGGCCTCTATCACACTGCCCTCCGGCGAGAGCCTTTCGGCAAGCTCGCGAGATTCCTCGTCGCAGATGACCGCTCTCGGCAGGAGCTTGCCGAGAATCATTTGCAGCCTGTAAAGCGGCATGGACGCATCCAGCGGAACATAGAAGCATCCGGCATAGATAACGGCAAAGAACGCGGCTATCGTCCTCGGCTCTTTTTTCATAAACACCGCGACCGGCTCTTTTTTAAGCCCGTGCGCAATAAGCGCGCTGCCTCCGGCGCGGGAGAGGCGCAAAAGCTCGGAAAAGCTCAGGCTCTCCTCCCCGCCGGAAAACGCGGTCTTATCGGTAAAGCGCGGCGCGCTGCTCTCCAGAAATTCAAGTACGTTTTTCATTATCAGTTCATCGAATAGGGAACGGTCTCAACAGCAGGATACAGTGTTGTGTCAAAGCGCCAGTACTGCTGGCTGTATTTCACAAGCTCCTCGCTGGTCTTCATGAAGCATCTCAGCTTCTCCGGGCCGACGTTGCAGGTATCGAAGTGATACCAGCCCGTGCCGAGGTTGACAAGGCACCAGAAGTGCTCTGTTTTGCCGCCCATGCGCTCGACGCTGAGCACCTGGCAGTCGATCTTCTGCAAAAGCGCATAGCCTGCCGAGTAGAATGTAAAGCAGTCGCCCACGCCCTCGGTCAGGCCGCGGTAGGCCTCGCTCTTCCAGTCGGTCTTGTCGGACGTGCCGGTGTAAATGATATGGCCGTAGCAGTAGTCGTAGATCGCGGCTGCCTGCTCGGGAACGGTCATGTCGTCTGTGAGTATCTCCTTGAGCACCTTATCGACGGCCTCGTCGAGCTTTTCATCGCTTATCTTCTTTTCGATGAATGTGAATTTCACCGTGACGGACGAGGTATTGCCCTCATGGTCGGTCGCCGTATAGGTAACATCATAGGTTCCGGCGGTCTTGGCATCGACCTTTGACTTATCGACATCCAGCGTCGGCTCGGGGTCGGCGTTATCCTCGGCAAAGACCTCCTTGAAGTAGGAAACGGCCTCTCCGACGTAGCAGTATCTGTCCTGCGCGGCATAGATAGCGGGTGCGGTCTTGTCGGGCGATATGACCGCCTTTGCGTCCACCGTCGTCTCGTTTCCGAAGCGGTCGGTGAGGACTATCTGCACAGGCTGCTCGCCCTCTGCGGTCCAGTCGGGCTCGTTTACGAACCTTGCCGTAACTCTGGACATATCGGACAGCTTGTCAACAAATTTTATCGGCTCGCAGTAGTAGCCCGTGCTGCATTGGCAGTCGATACCCTCAGCCGTTGGAGCTACGGTATCCTTTATGACGACGCCGACTGTTATCCTGTCGCTGCCCTTGGAAAAGACCATGGCGTGCGCGCCGAGAGCCGTGCGCTCAAACGCCGCGCTTTCGAGCTTATATCCGGCGTAGTCCTCACCCAGAGCGGCGAGAACGTCTCTTTCCGTGACCGTATCCATCGAGGCCTCAAGCTCCGCTATCGCGTCGCAGACGATGATCTTGGCTCTTATATCGCTGCTGTTTCCGACAGCGTCTGTCGCCTTTATGCCGCAGGACACGGTTCCGACCTTGGAGAGTATCGGCTCGGAGGTAAACTCATAGCTTACCTCGCTCGCGTCGCCGTCGCTCAGTGGAATATCCTTGGCCTCTATCTTGCCGCCCTTGAGCACGGCCACGGGGATCATATCGGGCGCGGGCGCTGTGGTGTCAACGATGCGCAGGGTCGAGGTATAGGTCTTGCCGTCAAACCCGACCTTGACCTCATAGTCGCCGAGCTTGTCCCATGCTATCTCGTCAAGATCCGTGACAAACTTTGCGTCATCGCGCTCAACGACCATGAAGTCCTTGAGCTGCGGTCTGGGCCGCCCGGCCTCGTGCTCCAGAACGTCCACAAGGCCGAGCACCTTGACCGTGAGCTTTGCCGTGCGGCTGTTGCCGCAGGCGTCCTCGAGCTTTATGCTGCAATCGTAGGTCCCTGCCTCGCCGTAGCTCGGCTCGTTTACCCACTTTGCCGTAAACTCCGACGCGTCCCTGACGTCGCCGAGCGCTTCCTTTGCGTCGAGAGCTTTGTCGTCAATGGTTATGCTTATCTCCGTGGTGTCGGTCGCAGGAGCCTTTGTATCGCGCACAATGAGAAGCTCCGGGCGCACCTTGCCGCCGCTTTTGACCTTCAATATGTATGTGCCCTCTTTAGTCTCGCTGACGTTCACGTCGCCGACATAGCTCGCCTCCGCGCCGTTTTTCATAAACGCCGAGGCCTCCGGCGCTCCTCCGCCGAGCTCGACCCTGAGGTACATGTGCCGTCCGCCGTAAACGACAAACACGAACACCGCAGCTATCGCAGTGAGCGCAAGGATTATGCACAGCGCTATGGTAAGCCCCTTTTTGCCGCCGTTTTTCTTTTTGTTCCTCTTAGGTTTGGAATGTCTGCCTTTTCGGCTTTTTTTCTCCGTCCGAGGCGTTTCCTCAGCCGGTATTTCGTCTAAAACAGTATTTTCATCCATATATCAATGCCTCCGTAAGGTACATTTCGACAAATATACATATTACCACACTTTATTCCCATCCTCAATGCCTTTTTTATTAACAAAAACCCGTTGAATTGCCAATTGTATAGTGGTATAATCCGAGAACATTCATTTCTCGAAGAAGGAGAAAGGCATGAAGAGGATAATTGCATTTATACTGTGCCTTGTTATGGCATTTTCGCTGTGCGCCTGCAAGGGTGACGAGCCCGCGCCGAGCGCTCAGCCCACGGCAGAGCCGACACCTGAGAGCAGCTACGCGCCAGTAAGCTTCCAGAATCACGGCAAGCACAGCACCGTCACCGTGCTTCCGCAGAAGGTCGTGACGGCTGGTCCCAACTGCACGGAGGTATTCTGCGCGCTCGGTCTTGAGGATAAGGTCATCGGCAAGTGTATGGAAAACCATTCGCTGGGTGCCTTACCCGAATACGCCGACGCGGTCGACGCCATTCCCACGCTCAGCGTCGGCTATCCCACGGCGCAGCAGATAATAGACAGCGGCTGTGACTTTCTGTATGCAAGCTCGTGGATATTTAACGACGAGCTGACGGTAGCTCAGCTTGAAAAGGCGGGCATTACGGTGTACGTCAGCGAGGCTGAGACGATCGAGGCGGTGTGGCAGGAGCTGCGCGACCTCGGCAAGGTGTTCCTTGTCGATAACATTGAGGAGCTCGTAAGCGAGCAGTGCACACGACTTGAGGCCGTAAGCGATAAGCTCGGAGAGATAACGGAGCCCAAAAGCGTTTTCGTGCTCGACAGCTTCATAGGCGATAAGCTCTACACCGCCGGAACGTCAAACATAGAAGCCGCGTGCATCACCGCCGCGGGGGGCGCAAACGCGTTCGGCGAGATAAGCAAGGCATGGGACGCGGTCGAGGCATCGGCCGTTGTCGTTGCCGACCCGTGGTGCATCGTCATCCATGACTATGAGGGCTCGAGCTACGATGACAAGGTTGCCGCCTTGAAGGCAGACCCGCAGCTTTCGCAGCTCGACTGCGTGAAAAACGAGCGCTTCGTGCGCCTTTCGCTCGAGGACGCTATGCCCGGTATGCGCGTCGTGCCCGCTGTCGAGGCCATAGCGCAGGTGCTGTATCCGGAGAAGCTTTGAGTAAAAACTCCCGTCTGGCAGACGGGAGTTTTTAATGTTTCGGTATTTTTCTTGTATTCTTTTTATCGTTTATCAGCCCCTTGATATTCAACGAATACCACGGGCGTGAGCGAGTCCACTCAAGGCCGATGCGGCGCGAGGTGTATGCCCTGAACTTATCCACATCATTGGGATCGAGCGTTTTCTTCTCTACAATATACGCAAGCTGAGGGGCGGCAAAGAAGAAAAAATAGTTCCTATCCTCGATTAGTCTTATCGTATTATCATAGCCGAGGCGATTTGTTTCGCTTCCGGCCGCAATGTCAAAGCCCTTATCGTCAAAGCTGTATTTCGACGTACTGAACCTGCCTTCCGTCGCAGCAATGAGCTTATCCGCATCGCTTTTTGAAACGACGCCGGGCAAAGTCAGCACCCAGCAGCCGGCCGCTCCGACGACGACCGATAGCGTTCCGCCTATCACCCCGCAGACAGCAAGCACAACAAGCGCAACGCCCAGCAGAATAAATGTCAGCTGATTCCTCTTTTTGAACGCCGCGTACTGCACCCTACAGAACGCCTTTATCGCATCTTCGTTATACACCGCCCTGCCGCTGAAAGCGCAGGGCTTTTTTTCGACCGTTTTTTCACTCATGAGCTTAATACTTGGTATTGACCAGTTCCTTTTCGATTTTGAAGAAGCCGTCGGCGGTATCCGGCTTTTTGAGCGCTATCATCGTGTACAGCACATCAACTATCGCCATCTGTGCGATGCGGGATGAGAGCGCAACACGGCGGTAGCGCGTTTCGTTCGAAGCCGTGTGCAGCGCGATTGTCGAGATATCCGCAAGCGGAGAGCGTCCGATGTTCGTAAGCGATATGACCGACGCGCCGCCCTCGAGCGCGATCTCGGCCGCGTGGACGACATCGCGCGAGCTGCCCGAGTGGCTGACAGCAAACAGCACATCGCCTTTTTTGAGAAAGCTCGAGCATATGACCTGCAGGTGGTTATCGGAATACGCCGTCGCATTCAGTCCAAGGCGCATGAGCTTATGCTGTATGTCCTCGGCTATCGCGTGGGAGTTACCGAGGCCGCAGATGCAGATGCGGTTTGCGCTCAGCAGCATGTCAGACGCGCGCTCGAGCATACCACCGTCCTGAAGTCTGTAGGTATAGTTGAGCGTATGAAGTATGCCCTGAAAGACCTTTTCGACAACAACATTCGTCGGATCACCGGCTTCAATCTCCTCATTTACGCTCTGCAGGGGCGTGACTAGATCCTGCGCGAGCGAAATTTTAAGATCCTGATACGAGCTACTGCCTATCTTCTGACTTGCGCGAATGACCGTTGCGTCGCTCACGCCGCTCTTGGCCGCAAGCTCGGATACGGAAAGATATATGACCTCCTCCGGATGCTCTGTTATATAGTCGCACACCAAAAGCTCTGCCTTACTGAGATTTTCGCGCATCGACTTTATCTTCAGCAGCATCGCCGGCGTCTGCTTTTTGTCCATCATTGCCCTTCCTCTCATACTTTTCGGATTATTTGAACCATATCTAATATGTATTGTATTAAATATAACAAATTCGCGCATTTTTTTCAAGTAGGAGCAAAATATTTGATTGAAAAATATTTTGCATCTTTGAAATAATATTTCAGAAATAAAAATTCACAAATTATTAGGTTCGGATTTGTGCAAAAGCATTAAAAATGAGCGATTGCGCAAAATATTGTTGAAAATACAGCGTTTTGGGATTAGAATACCAGTAGTACCGGGCGGCAATATGTTTTTGCCACTTTGCTTTATTGTGTTCATTTCTGAAATTTTATTTCAGAAATGAAATTGCGCAGCCCCCGTAAATCATACCGTGCAAGTACCCAGCCCGTACGGCATGTGAAGAGAGAAAAAGAACGTAACACAATAGGAGGTAATGTATGAAAAAGTTTATAGCTCTCTTACTTTCCCTGGCAATGATTCTGTCACTGTGTTCACTGACCGCCTGCGGCAAGCGCGGCGGCGATGACAACAAGGACAAGGACGGCAGCACCGACGCGAAGTACACGCTTACCATCGGTCACGTCTACACAGAGGACTCCATCGAGCACAAGCAGATGCTCAAGATCAAGGAGCTCGTCGAGCAGAAGACAAACGGCGCCTGCAGCGTCAAGATCTTTGCAAATGAGCAGCTGGGCGATGAGCAGAACATCGCCGAGCAGTGCGTCACCGGTGCCTGCGACATGGGCTTCTCCGAAGGAAGCGTCTGGGCAACGGTGACCAACAAGGCCGAATTCGGCGTATTCGGCCTGCCCTTCCAGTACAGCAACATCGACGCCGCCAAGGAAGTCACCGCTAATCTCATCCGCCCCGAGCTCAACAAAATCGCCGACGGCACCGGCCTGTATGTTGTCGGAAACGTCTACTCCGGTTTCCGCCACATGCTCAGCGTAAAGCATCCCATAAAGACCCTTGATGATCTCAAGGGCATGAAGATCCGCGTTCCCAACGCGACCATCTACGTCGACATGTTTAAGGACATGGGCGCAAACCCGACCACCACTGCTTTCTCCGAGACCTATCAGGCTCTCCAGCAGGGCGTTGTTGAAGGCTGTGAGTGCGACCTCGCAAACATCGTTCAGCAGAACTGGATGGAGGTCAACAACTATATGTCCTTCACCTATCATCTGGCTGCAATGAATGTCATCTGCATCAACGAGGCAAAGTGGAAAAGCTTCCCTGAGGATATACAGAAGGCTATTCAGGAGTCTGTCGAGGAGTCCGAGAAATACTGCTTCGAGCTGCGCGCAACCTCCGACGCGGAGAATATCGACGCCATCAAGAACGCAGGCGTTGAGATCTATGATATGCCCGAAGCTGAGATCGCAAGGATGCGCGAAGCCTGCCAGCCAATCTATGACGAGTTCATCGGCTATGGCTTTGG
>ULVD01011354.1_pt1 | contig 64314 bp, 70 predicted proteins | sample 1959101 | NCBI WGS metagenome assembly ULVD01 (sample SAMEA4835777, study PRJEB28245) | human gut metagenome | biome: gut microbiome; material: fecal sample | place: Denmark | collected 2008
GAAAGAGAGCGAGTTCGTAAGATGTATTTAAACCGCTCCATGGTAAATAATAAGTCAGTCAATTATGATTGACTTTTTTTATATAACCACAAAAAGTTAGCAGCCTGAGAAGGCAATATATAAATTTTATATATTCAAACTTTTATTAAAGAAAAAGTATATTTAAGTGAAAATATAATACCTTCATGGTAATTTCATGGTAATTTTGCGGCAATAAATTCAAAATTAATCTTTTAAAAAATGCTTAATAACAATAACTACCATAGCTTGAATATGAGGAAGTATTATACAAACAGTTGCTACAAATACAAAGAATAATACAGTAAATGCTTGACTTAAAGCAGTAGCTAAATCATTATTTTCAGTTATTATAAATTTATCACCTAGAAATAAAATAAGTACATATGATAAATAAAATAATATAAATTCAAGAATAGGTAAAAATAAAAGATAATAAGAAACTCTTGCAAAAGTACTTTCAAGTTCATTACCAAATTTATATATTTTTTTACTCATCCATGTACTAGGAAAACTAAGACCAAACACAATAATAGATAAAATCAATGCAACAGTTATCCAACTAGAATCCTCATTTATAAACATTATACATAATATGATAAATGATATAATAGACATAACATATCTAGATAATTTATATGCTTTTTCAGTTTTAATATCCATAACCACAACTCCATATCTTAATAAAATTATATCCAATAATTTATGGTTAAGCAATGGTATCAAATATACCTATACAAAAATAAACAAAAAAATTTTTACTATGATATAATAAAAATCAGAAATAGAGGTTATATTATGAGATATAAAAGAGCAAAAAAGATTCTTATGTTTTGGTGTATATTTATAGGAATATGCGCAGTATATGGGGGCGTTTGTATGTTTATAGATCCAACTGGAGGATTACTAAATATGCAAGAACTACTTACATATTTTGAAGTGTTACCATTTAGCGATATTCTATTTAAAAATTACATATTTTCAGGTATTTCACTTTTAATAGTAAATGGAATTTCAAACTTAACAGCTTCTTATTTACTATTTAAAGACAAAAAGATAGGTATAATTTTAGGAACTGTATTTGGTTTTACACTTATGCTATGGATAACAATTCAATTTATTATATTTCCATTTAATATGTTATCAACTACATTCTTCATAATAGGTTTATTACAACTAATAATAGGATATATAACATTATTATTTTACACTCAAGAACAATTTAAATTTAATATAAAGAAGTATAAAAATACAAATAAAAATAAAGATAATTTAGTAGTTTATTTTTCAAGAATGGGTTATACAAAACAAATAGCATATGAAAAAGCAAATGATTTAGGAGCAACTATATTAGAATTAAAAACAAAAGAAAGAACTGAAGGTACATTAGGATTTTGGTGGTGTGGTAGATATGGTATGCATAAATGGAGAATGCCTATTGAAGACGTAAAAATTAATCTTAAGGATTACAAACATATAATTATTGTTACTCCAATATGGGTATTTAATATTTCTGCTCCAATAAGAGATTTTTGTTATAAATATTCAAAAGACATAAAAAGCGTAGAATACATTTTTACTCACTTTATGAAAAGTAAATTTATAAATGTAGCTAACGAAACAGATAAAATATTAAATATAAAGAGAGAAAAACTAACAACAATATGTATGAGATTAGGAAAAATAGTAAAAGAAACAATTGTTAGTTAAATGTTAACATTTATTGCGAAAGTTCAAACTATAATTGATAGATATTTCTAATATAAAAAAGTATTATTATATCGAAAAGGAGAAATGATATGAATTTAGGAAATAAAATAATGACATTAAGAAAGAAAAATAATATGTCACAAGAAGAATTAGCAGAGAAAGTAGGTGTTACTAGACAAACTATATCAAAGTGGGAACTAGAAGAAACTTCACCAGATATAACTCAAGCAAAAACTTTATCAAATATTTTCAAAGTAAGTTTAGATGAACTAGTTAATAATGATTTAAATAGTATTATTGTTGAAAAGGTAAGCAACACAGAAAAACTAGCTGGAATTATTATTAAAACATTAAAAGTATTTGGTATATTAGCAATTGCATTTATTCTTTTAATGATATTCCTTGTAGTAATCTTTAGTATAGATAATGATGGATTGAGAGATAACACTATAGTTGGTAAATATGAATTAAATTGTACTCTTGACAATGAAAATTATGCATATTCAGTAGAATACAACAAGAACTTTCAAATAATAAGTGCTGGAGGAGACGCATTCATAAGTAATCACACTGACGTTGAAGGAATGGGGGATGCTAACAAAGCAATTGCTCACATAGAAGATTATTTTAAAGACCATAATGGTAAATGTGAAATTAATAACTAAACTAATTTTTTAGTAAACTCAACTTTAAAGTTATAGTAAATAAAATCCTTATATGTTAAATTTAAAATGCAATGAGGAGGAAAAAATGAAAAAGAATTTAAAATTAATTATAGCTATAATAGTTAGTTTAGTTATAGGAATTACAATTGGGGTATTAGTAAGTATTAAATATGAAAAACTCGAGCCACTTCCAACACCTGAAGTTACTGGAGGAGAAAGAGGACAACTTGGAATAGATAAAAATGTTAATGAAGAAACAATCGATAAATATTTAAATCGTATTGACTCAGTTTATAGAGATATGAGAATGCTTGTTGACCCAGGAAATTATGAAGCAATCGGAGGAGACTCACACCTTTCTGGAATAATAAAAGGGTTTGAAGTAGTTCCATATCCATATTTAACTGAAGTAAAAGGATTACCTGAAGCAGTTGGAGATTCTTATAAAGGAAAAACATTATTTACAGAACAAAAAGATGGTACATATAAAGCTAACTACAAAGAATCTATGGAAATATTAGAATATTTATTTCCAAAAGATAAAATTATATTCTTAATGTGTGGTGGTGGAGGATACGCAGGAATGACAAAAAATCTTCTAGTATCACTTGGATGGGATGAAAATAAAATTTATAATACAGGTGGTTATTGGTTCTATAATGGTAAAAACAATATACAAATCAAAAAAGAAGAAAATGGAAAAACAACATATGACTTTTGGAAAGTAAATTATCATAATATAGACTTCGATAATTTAACAGAAATAAAATAATGAAAAAAATATACTATTTAATAATTTGTATATTAATAATTTTTACTACTGGATGTAATAAAACCAATGAAAAGATAACTTTAGATAAGAAATATTATAATACTGGAGAATTTGTAAATGTAACTAGTGATGAATTATCCACATTAAATAAAGAAAACTATATTTTATATTCATATAATAGTTATTGTGCATTTCAAGTTCCATGTGAAGATGTATTCAAAGAATTTATGAGTAAATATAAAATTGATTTCTTATCAATATCATTTAAAGAATTTAAAAATACTAAGTATTATAAAAAGATAAAGTATGCTCCTTCTATAATTATAATAAAAGAAGGAAATATAATAGCATATCTAGATCCAAACTCTGATGATGATTTAGATAAATATCAAGATGCTAATAAACTTGAAGAATGGATAAAAAAATACGTAGAAATTTCTAATAATGAGTAAATCGCAAGACTATCAAGTTTTGCTTTTTATTTTGTATTTTACACATTCAATAAAATTTACTAAAAAAGTATTCATCGGAAGTAACACACGAGTTTTATAATTAAAGTATAAAATGTTCAAAAAGGATGAAATTATGAAAAAGAAAATTTTGTTAGGAATCATAATTGTTTTTGTAGTACTATTAATTGTCTAGGAAGCAATATGTATCAAAAGACAAATTGATATTAAAAATGAAAACAATGAAATTAAGAAAGATAGTAAAGTCTTAGTAGTATATTATTCAGCACAAGGACATACTGATAATGTAGCTAAACAGATTGCTAACAATTTAAATGCAGATATTTTTGCAATTGAACCTGTACAAAAATATACAATTGAGGATTTAGATTGGACTAATAAACAAAGTAGATCAACTATTGAAATGTAAGATGATAACTCAATACCAGAAGTAAAAAAAAATTAGAGAATATTAATGACTATAAAAATGTAATTATAGGATTACTTGTATGGTGGTATAGAGAATGTCCTGTTATAAGAACATTTCTAACTAACAATAATTTATCAAATAAAAGAATAATACCATTCGCAACTAATGCTGGATGGCTTGGCAAAACATTTATAGAAATTAAAAAGATGTGTCCAAACTCTAAAGTGTAAAATAAAAAAATATAGTATTTAAAAGTTATAGTGATGAATTAGTAACACTACTTAGTGAAATAGAAGAATGGATAAAAGCAATATAAAAGCATAATATTTAAATATATGTTATAATAACTATATATTTACAGGGAGGAAAATTATGGAAAAAGGTTATCCAATTAAATATGCGGTAGAAGAATTAACAATAAGTAGTGGTTATAAAAATGGTTATGATGATATTGTTGAAGGATATATTGTGTCTAAATGTTATGTAACTGATACTAATATAAGTTACTACACTGGTATGGAACCAAGAATTACACATGAAGTAGTATTTCCATTTAGAAAATACGAAAAATTTAAATTTGATTTAGGTAGTGGTGTTAAATATCACGAAACACCTATTACACCAAGAAGAAATGCCAGTGGAAATGCATCTTATGCACAAACGGTAGATAAACTATTTGACACATTCGAAGAAGCTAAAAAAGAAGCAGAAATAGCTAATAGTAATATATGGAAAACTGAATTAATGAATTTGTCTTTACTAGATGATGATTGGAAAGCAAAACATAAAAGAGCACTACTAGAACATAAAACCAGATTAGGAGTTTGCTCTTGCTATGAAACATTTATAACAGAACAGACTAAACATATGGAAGTAACTCCTATGATAACTTTAAATGAACCAGAAAATTCAAAATTAATTTTAAAACCTAAGAATGACTAGTAATAGTCGTTTTTATTTATCAAAAAACATTTTTCTTTATATAATTTCTTAATTGTTATATAATAATATTAGGTGATTAGAATGGACAGAATGAATGAAATAATAGATTTATTAAATAAATATGCATATGAGTATTATACGTTAGATAAACCTAGTGTAGAAGATGCTGAATATGATAGATTAATGCAAGAATTAATAAGAATAGAGTCTAGTCATCCAGAATGGGTAAGACTTGATTCACCAACTAGAAAAATAGGTGGAGAAGTAATATCTGAATTTGAAAAAGTTACTCATAGAGTACCAATGATGAGTTTAGGAAATGTATTTAATGAAGAAGAAATAAGAGATTTCGATGAAAAAGTGTCTAAGGTATTTCCAAAACATGAGTATGTTTGTGAACTTAAAATAGATGGTCTAGCATTTAATATTGAATATAAAGATGGAGTATTTGTAAAAGCAGCTACTCGTGGTAATGGAGTAGTTGGAGAAGACATAACTCATAATGTTAAAACTATTAAGTCAATTCCTCATGTATTAAAAGAAAAAGTTGATTTAGATATACGTGGTGAAATCTACATGAGTAAAAAAAGTTTTAATAAATTAAATGAACGTCAAAAAGAAAAAGGAGAAAACTTATTTCAAAATCCAAGAAATGCAGCAGCAGGTTCAATAAGACAATTAGATTCAAGTGTAGCTGCTTGTAGAGGATTAGATGTATTTCTTTATCATTATCCAGAAACACCATTTAAAACTCATTATGAAACATTAATGTATATGAAAAGATTAGGTTTCGTAGTTAACCCAAATATTAGATTATGTAAAAATGTTGATGAAGTTATATCTTTCATTCAAGAATGGACCGAAAAAAGAGATACACTTCCATATGAAATAGATGGTATAGTTATTAAAGTAAATGATATAGCACAGCAAAAAGAATTAGGATTCACTGCGAAAGTACCAAAATGGGCAACTGCATATAAGTTTCCACCAGAACATGTACTAACTAAATTAACTGATATTATATTTACAGTAGGAAGAACCGGTCAAATAACTCCAAATGCTGTATTAGAACCTGTAAGAGTAATGGGAAGTACTATCAGTAGAGCAACACTTCATAATGCTGATTATTGCATTGAAAAAGATATACGTGTAGGAGATTATGTTTATATTTATAAAGCAGGAGACGTAATACCAGCAGTAGACAGAGTAGAATTAAAAAGAAGAAATGGAACTGAAAAACCATTCGAAATGATTAAATACTGTCCAATGTGTGGAAGTGAATTAGTACAAAAAGATGGTATGGTAGATTACTTCTGTGAAAACATTCATTGTCCAGCACGTAAAATAGAAGGATTAATTCATTTTGTATCAAGAGGAGCTATGAACATTCTAGGACTTGGAGACAGAATTATGGAAGACTTCTTTAACTACGGATACATAAAGAAATTTAGTGATATTTATAAACTAAGTAATCACAAAGAAGAAATAACTTTACTAGAAGGTTATGGAAGTAAAAGTGTAGATGCAATACTAAAAAGTATAGAAGATTCAAAACAAAACTCACTTGATAGATTATTATTTGCATTAGGTATAAATGGAATAGGTGCTAAAACAGCGAAACTTCTATGTAAATATTATACATCTATAGATTCTCTAATTGATGCAACAGAAGAAGAATTAGCAACTATTAGAGACATTGGACCAACTTTATCAGTAAATATTGTTAACTACTTCAAAGATGAAAAAAATATGGAAGAACTAGAAGAATTAAGAAAACTTGGAGTAAATATGACATATAATGGTAAAAAGATGATAGAAGATGAGAACTTCAAAGATAAGAGGTTCGTAATAACTGGTTCATTTGACAATATCAGTCGTGATGAAATAAAAGAATTCATAGAAGAACGTGGAGGGCTTACAAGTGATTCAGTAAGTAAAAAGACTGATGTAGTACTAGTTGGAGAAGCTCCAGGAAGCAAAAGAGATAAAGCAATTGAATTAAACATTCCAATATGGAATCAAGATAAATTGTTTGAAATTATGGGAATAGTGGAAAAATAGAATAAAATATAGTATAATTAAAAAGCCAAGGGAAGGTGTTAAAAATTATGGGAAAAGTAAGACGTAATCAAGATAATAAAGTATTATGGGTTTTACTAGGAATTTTAGTAGTGTGTTTTCTAGCAATAGGAATTCTATTCTATAGATATTTCTACGCAGGAACAAGCTCATCAAAATATGGTGAAAGATTAGATGGAATAGAAAGCTATCCATTAGAAGACAAATTTGAAGAAAAAATTAAAGAAGTATATAAAGGAAATTCTCAAATTGGAGATGTAACAGTAACTGTTGAAGGAAAAATTATATATATTACAATTGACTTCAAAGAATCTATAAAAGTCGCAACAGCACAAGACTTAGCAATCAAATCATTAGATACTATAGGTGAAAAGAATTTAACATTCTATGATGTACAATACATATTAACTTATTCAGGATCAGAGGAAAACAAGAATTTCCCAGTATTTGGTTCTAAGAGTGCTAAAAGCTTAAAGGTAGTTTGGTGATATAATGAAGAATAGAAGTAAAAAAAGAAAAAATATCATAATAGCCTTTACTATAATATTATTTTTAGTAGTTGGGTTCTTTGCAACACTATACTATATAACAAGCACAGTAAATAACTATTCATATTCTGAAAAGAAATGGATAAATGATAATAAAGATACAACACTAGATGTATACGTAGAAAATGGTTTACCAGTATTTTCAGATAATGGAAAAGGTGTATATTATGAATATTTAAAATCATTAAAAGAAACAACAGGTCTATCTATAGAAGTAGCCACTTCTGATAGTACAGAAGTAAAACTAAATAATAAAACTTCACCAGATCCAGAAGATATAGTAATATACAAAGATCATTATGTCGTTATAGGAAAAAAAGAAAGTGTTAATAAACTATCAGACTTATCAAATAGAACAATTGGCGTTATTAGTAAAGATAAAGAAACAGTTGAAACATATCTAACAGAATATCAAAATATTAATATAAAAAGTTATACAACATTCGAACAACTAGAATCAGATTATACAAGCAATTCTTTAGATTATATGATTATACCAATGTATAAATATTTAGATGAAATAGTTAAAAATGACTATGAAATTATATTTCATGTAGATGGATTATATTCATATTATTGTTTGGATTTACCTGAAAATAATGAAATGCTTTCAAATATATTTAGTAAATTTTATTATAGATGGGAAAAAACTGCAACTAAAAAACTAAATGAATATTTTTTAGATATATATTATACTACGAAGAATTATACTGAAATAGAAAAAGAATCAATAACAAATGATGATTTAATAGTAGGATACATTGAAAATCTTCCATACGAAGGTATGATTAGAAGAAACTTCACTGGACTTACAGATACATATTTATCTAAATTCGCTGATATGACAGGTGTAACATATAAATATATTAAATATAGTGACACTAAAAAACTAGGTGAAGCATTAGAAAACAAAAAAATAGATTTAGCATTAAATTATTATTCACTTGGAAATAAGAACTATACAAGTAGTAGAACATTAGGTCCAACTGAATATGTAGTAATTGCTCATGTAGATAATAATTTAGTAGTGAATTCACTTTATACACTAAATAATACTGAAGTTACTATGTTATCAAATATGAATTTAAAATATAATATGGCTAGTAAAAATTTATTTGAAATAAAAGATTATGTTAATGTTAAAACTATGCTTAAAAATATTGATAAGTCTTCAGTAATAATAATAGAAAAAGAAGTGTACGACTACTACAAAGATAGAGAACTTAAAAATTATAGTATAAGATATATTGATAAGGTTAAATTAAATAACTCATTCTTGCTTAATAGTGATAACAAAGCATTCAATAAATTATTTGATTTCTATCTAAGTACATTAAGCTCAAGTGAAGTTAAAAATGAAAGTGTAGTAGGTGTAATAGAAACACTTAAAAATAATAGAGTATTTAACTTTATAATGAGTAATTTAATATGGATAACAATAGCCATACTAATAATAGCATTCATAATATATGGAGTTGTTAAAAAAGCTTTATATACTAAAAAAACTAAAAAAGAAGATAGATTATATTACTTTGATGCGATGACTAACTTAAAAAATAGAAATTACTTAAATGATAATATTGATTTTTGGAGTTCAAATAAAGTATATCCTCAAGCAATAATAGTAATAGATATTAATGCATTAAAAACTTTAAATGATAAATATGGTCATGAAGCAGGAGATAATCAAATCAAAGCAGTTGCAAGTGTACTTATAAAAACACAAAGAGACAATTCAGAAATAATGAGAACTGATGGAGATGAATTTATTATATATTTAATAGGATATGATGAAAAGAAAGTAGGTTCTTACATACATAAATTAAATCGTGAACTAAATTCATCACTACCAAATAAAGATTATAGTGCATCAATTGGTTATTCAATGATAACAAATGAACAAACTACTATAGATGATGCTATTAATGATTCACTTGCAATGATTAAAAAAGCTAAAGGAAAAATGTAATGAAAGAAAAGATAAAAGAAATATATAATTTAGTATTTGGAAAAGAATTGGGAGTACTACCAGGTAATCTGGCATTCTCATTCTTTTTAGCATTAATTCCATTATTAACATTAATATTCTTTTTTCTTACTCAATTCAATTTACCAATAGATATTATTCAAAACTTCTTAGTAGAAACTTTTCCACCGGGAGTAGTAGAACTAGTTCAACCAATATTTACTGATCAAATAACACTTAGTTCAGTAATTACATTAGCATTTGGACTTATTATTTCAGCAAATGGTTGTCATGCTATAATATTAGCTAGTAATACAATATTCGAAGTAGAAAATGCTTCATACCTAAAAAGAATGATTAAAGCAATAATATTAACATTCTGTATAATTCTACTATTTGCATTCATAGTAATAGTTCCACTATTTGGTAAATCAATACTAGCACTTATCGGTACATTCACAGACTTCTTAACAAAGAATGAAAGACTAGTAAAAGCAGTATATGTTATATTACAAGTACCAGTATCACTAATCTTTGTATATTTCTTTATAAAATTAGTTTATACAATCGCACCAGACGAAAGTATACCAAGTAAATATATGACTAAAGGAGCAATATTCACAACAATAAGTTGGTTATTACTTACAAATGTATTCTCATATTATATTAATAACATAGCTAAATATGATATGATATATGGAAACTTAACAAATATAGTTATATTACTATTATGGTTCTATGGACTAGCTTATGTATTTGTTTTAGGACTTTATCTAAACAAACACAACACAGACACAAGCATAGAAAAAACAAATGCAATAAAACTAGAAGAAATAAGAAAGAAAGTAAAAGATACTAAAAAAACAAAAGATAAAAATAATAAGAAATAATGTCAAATTCGACATTATTTTTATTTTGATTATGATAAATTATACTTGGTGAATAAAATTATGAAAGTTAAAATAATAGATGAAAATCATGAAAAAGACTTAGAAAGGAGTATAAATACATTTTTAATATCTGGAACTTATGATATAATAGATATACAGTTTAGAACTGCTGTTTCAATATTTGGAGATGAACAAATATATTGTTTTTCAGCAATGATACTGTATAAGGAGAAGTCATGAAAAAAAATTCATTTATAGAGGGAACTATCTTTGCATCACTTTCATTTTTAATAATAAAGTTTCTTGGTGCTATATATGTAATTCCTTTTTATGCAATAGTAGGGGAACTTGGTGGCGCTTTATATAGTTATGCTTATACTGTATATAGCTTAATAATTAATATATGTACAATTGGTATTCCTCATGCTATAAGTAAAATTATAAGTGAATATAACACACTTGAAATGTATGAAGCTAAAGAGCGAACTTATAAAATAGGTAATAAGATAATGGTAGTGTTGTCAACTATATTATTTTTACTTATGTTTATCTTTGCTAAACAAGCAGCATATATTTTTATAGGTGATATAGATTCTACGGGCAATTCTATAGAAGACGTGGTACTTGTTATAAGAAGTATTTCTTTTTGTTTGTTAATAGTTCCATATTTAGCAGTAAAACGTGGATACTTACAAGGACAAAAATTTATAACAGTAAGTACTACTGGAGAAGTAATAGAGCAAGTGGTAAGAGTCGCATTTATATTAGTAGGTTCTTACTTAGCAATAAATGTATTTCACGCTAAAACAAGTGTAGGTGTAGCAATAGCAGTTTTTGGAGCATTCATAGCAGGCCTTTCAGCATACATCTATTTAGAAGTGAAAATTCGTAAAAATAAAAAAGAATTTAATATGCCATCAAAGAATCAAAAAGACGCTGTATCAGATAAAACAATACTAAAGAAAATAGTATCATTTAGTATACCATTAATGATAGTTTCAATTACAACAGATCTTTATAATATGACAGACTTATCACTTATCATAAGAGGGCTTGGATACTTAGGATACACTGGTAAAGTAGCTGAAACAATAGGCAGTATAATGGCAACATGGGCATCTAAAATATGCTTAATAGTAAATGCTATAACATTTGGTCTTACAATTAATATAATTCCTCATATGTCATCATACTATGTAAAAAAAGATTACAAAGCAATAAATAATCAATTTATAAAATCAATAGCTATGGTAATAGTAATAGGACTTCCAATGAGTATAGGTATTTCCTTACTAGCAAAAGAAGTATACTATATATTCTATGGATACAGTGAATATGGAAGCATTATATTAAGACTCTTACCATACTCAATAATGTTAGGTAATATTAATATGGTAGTAAACACATCACTTCAAAGTTTAGATAAATTTAAAACAATTTATTTAAGTACATTCACAGGACTTATAACAAATGCTATACTTGATATACCACTAATGATACTATGTAGTAAAATAGGTATATACCCTTACTATGGAGCTATTATTTCAACCATGATAGGTACAACACTATCATTAAATATATCACTTAGAAAATTAAAGAAAGATATGAACTTTAAATATAATGATTTATTACTAACACTTAAAAAAGCAATATTACCATTATTTAGTATGATAGTAGTAGTCCTAATACTAGAACACTTAATAAGTCCATTCTTCACTACAAGATTAACATCAATCATAACATGTCTTATTTGTGCTTTAGTAGGTGCTATCATCTACGGAGTAATCGCATATAAAAATAACTTACTTTATGATTCACTTGGAAAAGAATATGTTGATAGCATACTAAAAAAACTAAGACTTAAAAAGAAAAATTAGATATAGTTTCCTATATCTTTTTGTTTACACTTGCTATAAAGTTAATTTGATAACTGATAAACTATTTGATAAAATAATATTAGGTGATAATTGTGAATAACTTAGATAAATACTGGGATAGAATACATTTAAAATATACTTCTTCATATGACAATTGGTTTGACAAATATATATATTTACTTAACAAAAACGACAAAATAATAGAACTAGGTTGTGGAAGAGCATATACAAGTCTATACTTACTTGATAATGGTTTTAAAGATGTAACCGCTTGTGACTTTTCAACTGAAGTAATTAGTATTTTAAATACTGAATATAAAGAATTAAATACAAGCGTATTTGATATGAGTGAGAGTCTTCCATTCAAAGATAATGAAATAAATGTTATTATCGCAGACTTAAGTCTTCATTACTTTGATACAGAAAAGACAAAATATATAATAAGTGAAATATATAGAGTATTAAAAAGTGGAGGATACCTAATAGGTAGAGTAAACTCAACTAATGATAAATATCATATACCGGTAAATGCAAAAGTATTAGAAAAGAATTTCTATTATGATGGAGAAATATATAAAAGATTCTTTATAGAAGAAGATTTTAATGAATTATTCAAAGATTTTGAAATTATATCTTTAGAAGAAAAACATATGGATAGATATGAAAAACCTAAAACACTATGGGAGTTCTGTATAAAAAAATTAGATAAGTAATTATCTAATTTTTATTTCATTCCAAATGTCTTAAATAGTAATGCTCCAACTATAAAACCTATACATATAGTAATAAGAACTATATAAATTAATAAATATTTATTAGTAAAAGCAGCACTTCCATATTTATAACCAGGATATTTAAAAACAGGTCCTTTTTGTTCTTCAATCATTTTACTTTCTTCTTGTTGCAATTCTTCTTGGAATTCTTGAGCTTCTTCAGTTTTCTTCATCTCTTCAGGAGTACTTCTTCTAAGCGCTCTTAATTCTTCTATAGTTAATTCTTCATTATTAGCAAACTTCATACATAGTTCTTCATACTCTTCTGGAGTTAATACTTTTTCATCATCTATCTCCTCTTCTTGAGGTTTATCTTGCTTAACTTCATCATTTATTTTAGCTTCTTCATCATCACTTATAACAACAGATTCAACACGACCATCATCGTCATTAGTTACAACTATATCATTTGTATTTTCAATAACATGAATCTTTTGATCACTACTATGAGTTATAACATCTTCTTGAGCATCTAATCTAAAATCCTCTTTACCATGAATATAATTCATCATATTAACTTCTTCGTTATTTAAGCTATCAGTTTTAATATCTTCTTTAACATTTAAATCAGTCTCTGGAATATAAGAAGTAAGTTCATTAAAGAAAGCTTCAGGGTCTAATTTATCACCTGGTCTTAAATTCAACATAGTTCTTCTATATATTTCTGAAACGTGTCTAGAATCATTACTTTCTACTAAATGTGTTTCATCATTTTTATCAACATATTTTATATATTGTTTTCCATCTAAATAAACAATTTGAACTCTTCCTTCTTCATCAAGTTTTTCACCAGCACCATTTTGAGGTGTGATATCAACAGTAGGTTCATCAATATCTTTAGCAGTACTCAAACTCTTTAAATAATCTTCTATAGCCTCATTATCACATTTTGTAACTAATTCTTCAAGTTTAGCAGCATCTAATAATGCAACAGCATCTTCAGTAAATACCTTTTCATCAAGACCATCACCTAATTTATCATATAAAGCTCTAATAACCTCTAAATTTTCAGCTAATTCAGGTTTATCATCTAAATTAAGTTTTAACTTTTCAGCAACCTTTTGTGAATAATATTCAACAAGCCCTTTATTTAAATATTCACCATATAATACACTTCTATAATCATCCTCAGATATAGGAAGTTCTTTAGTACAAGTCACATCAATTAAACTTCCAGTTACTTTTCTAACTATATTATTACATACATCACGAGCATTTCCTTTAATAATCTCTTCATCTATATATTCAGTATTATTAAGTAAAGCTACTTTATCAGAAGGTAACATTTTACCATATAAATTCATAAGAATAAGTTTGACTTGAGCTTCAAAAGACTTAGCCATTTCTAAAGTTACTATCATTCGTTTACCTCCATTATTATTCTAAAATAAGTATATACTATTTTAAGAGTTTTTACAACTTTTTTTTTAGTATTAGGTATGATATAATATTTATACATTAATTTGTATGGAGGTGACTTATGAAAGTTATATTTATTGAAGATGTAAAAAAGCAAGCAAAGAAAGATGAAATCAAAGAAGTTAAAGATGGATATGCTAAATTCTTAATTTCTAAAAAGTTAGCAGTACCATACACATCAAAAAGTATGAATGTTCTTCAAGGCGAAATAGATGAAAGAAATGAAAAAGAACAAGAACTTATAAAAGAATGCAATGATATTAAGAATAAACTTAAAGATAAAAAAATTGAATTCAAGGTTAAAACAGGTACTAATGATAAAGTATTTGGTACTATAACAGCTAAACAAATTAGTGAAGAATTATCTAAATTAGGATATAAAATAGATAAGAAAAAAATAATTATAGATGGAGAAATAAATTCACTAGGAACTCACATAGTAACTATTAATTTACATAAACAAGTTAGTTTTACAGTGAATGTAGTTTTAGTTAAGTAGGAGTTTTTATGGCAAGACAAGAACCTCAAAATAAAGATGCAGAAATATCAGTTCTTGGTTGTGGATTCTTAGAAAAATCAGCGTTAGATAGAATACTTGATGAAGTAACTGAAGAGATGTTTTATTATGAAGAAAATAGAATAATATTCAAAACTATGAAAAATCTTCATATAAATAATATACCAGTAGATGTTCAAACAGTATGTAATGAGTTAGACAAAACAAAATCATTATCTAAAGTTGGTGGAGTAGAGTACATTACTAAGATTATAGATTCAGTACCATCAACAGCAAACTTAGGATACTATATAAAGATTATATTTGAAAAAAGTGTACTTCGCAATTTAATAGAAAAGAGTACTAAAATACAAGAAGAATGCTATGATGAAAAAGATTCAGTCGTAGATATAGTAGAAAATGCTGAAAGAAATATTCTTAGTGTTTACAATGATAAACTAGGACGTGATATTCAAAAGATACAAGATGTACTTCCTGAAGTACAAAAGAATTTAGAAGCTCTAGCTGACTCAGGAGATGAATATACTGGTCTTAGAACAGGATATTATGACTTTGATGCGATGACAAGAGGACTTCAAAAGAAACAAGTTATAATTATAGCTGGTCGTCCAGGTTGTGGTAAAAGTGCATTCTCACTAAATGTTGGACTTAATGCAGCAATACATGATAAAAAAAGTGTAGCATTATTCTCACTAGAAATGGGTGTAGAAGAAATAGCAAAAAGAATGTTTGGAGTAGTAGGTAGACTCGATGGAGACGTCCTAAAAACAGGTAAACTTAAAAACACTGATTGGAAAAAATGGAACGAAGCCATGAGTGAACTATCTGATACTAAATTCTATGTAGACGATTCAGGTGGTTTAACAGTAAGTGAAATAAGAAGAAAATGTAGAAAACTTAAAAACTCAGATGATGGTTTAGACCTAATAATAATAGATTACTTACAATTACTTTCTTCATCAAGTAAATACGCTGGACAAAGAGTTCAAGAAGTAAGTGAAATAAGCCGTGATATAAAAAAATTAGCAATGGAATTAGATATTCCAGTAATAGCGCTAGCGCAACTATCAAGAAGCGTTGAACAAAGAAAAGGCGGTGACAATAAACCTAAATTATCAGATTTAAGAGAATCAGGTTCTATAGAACAAGATGCCGACATAGTACTTTTCCTTCATAGTGATGAATATGGAAAATACGATGGAAATGTAAATAGAAAAATAGAACTACTAGTTGCAAAACACAGAGCAGGTTCAACTGGAACAGTAAACTTATTATTCAAGATGAACACAGGTAAATTTGATAATTATTCAAATAAGGAAGATGGAAATGAATAAAAAAGAGTTAACAACTGCGAATATATTATTTGGTATATTCGTAATATCAATAGTTCTTTATATGTGTTTAACATTCAAACCAGTAGAAAGAACAGTTAATAATTATTATCAAATATCATTAGGTGGAGAAAGAATAGGTCTTATTAAATCAAGAGATGAACTTTATAACTTAATAGATCAAGAACAAACTGAATTAAAAGAAAAATATAAGGTTAATAAAGTATATCCACCATCAGGATTAGAAGTACAAAATATTAAAACTTATAGAACAAACATAATGACAGCGCAAGAAGTATACGATGATATAAAAGACTTAGATTCATTCACTATTGAAGGATATGAAGTAACAGTTACATTAGAAGATAATACTAATAAAAAGTTTTATGTTTTAAATAAAGAAGATTTAGATAAAGCAGTAGAAAACACAGTAACAGCATTCTTAAGTAAGAAAGACTATCAAGATTACTTAGATGGTAAAACTAAAGAAACAGATGAAGAAGGAACTGAAGTAACAGATGTATACTTCGGCGATGACGTTACTATCAAGAAAACACTTATATCTACAGAAAATGATATAATGACAAACGCAGATGATTTAAGTATGTACTTCTTATTTGGGACAACTAATTTAACACACAAATACACAGTTAAAGCTAGTGATACTATAGAAACAATAGCTGAAAAGAATAAACTTGGAGTACAAGATTTCTTAATAGCAAACCCTGATATAGCAGGAGAAAATGCCTTATTAGCAGTAGGACAAGAAGTAATCGTAGCAACCATAGATCCAGTAGCTAAGATAATGGTAGATTCATTCGAAACAGAAACACAAACTATTAAACATGAAACAAAAGTAGTACTAGATAAGAATTTAGATGCATCAACAAAATATACAAAACAAAAAGGAGTAAATGGTCTATCTAAGGTAGTATTCGCAACACAAGAAAAAAATGGTGTTATCATGAAATCTGAACTAGTTTCAGAAGAAATCATTAACGAAGCAATAGATGAAATAGTAGTAATCGGAGCTAAAAATGTTTCATACTATGGAAATACTACATATTGGGCATGGCCTACATCAAAACCATTTAGATTCTCATCTATGTATGGATACCGAAGAGATCCAGTAACAGGAGCCGCAGGCTCAATGCATAGAGGAGTAGATATAGTTGGTACTAAAGTAGACAATATATATGCTATACAAAGTGGTACAGTAGTAGCTTCAGGGTATAGTAGTTCAATGGGTAATCATGTAGATATAGACCATGGCAATGGGTATACTTCAATTTACATGCACTTAAGATCAAGACTAGTAGACAAAGGAGATAAAGTGGATAAAGGTCAACTAATAGGTATGATGGGTTCAACAGGTAAATCAACTGGTAAACACCTTCACTTAGCTATCAAGAAAAATGGCCAATACATGAATCCAATGTTAATATATAAATAATGATAAGAATATTATGTGTAGGCAAAATAAAAGAAAAATACCTAAGTGATTTAATACAAGACTATAAAACAAGAATAACTAAATATCATAAAATAGAAATTATAGAACTTAAAGATACTAACATAAATAAAGAATCAAATGAAATATTAGGATCTATAAATGATAAAGACTTTAATATATGTATGGATATAAATGGTAAAGAATATACATCAGTAGAACTATCAAACATAATAGATAATGCATTCACAAGTAGACATGGAACTATAACATTTATAATAGGTGGAAGTGATGGGATAAATGATGAAGTAAAGAATAAATGCAATCTTAGACTATCTTTTTCAAAACTAACATTTCCTCATGGACTATTTAGAGGCATATTACTAGAACAAATATATAGAAGTTTTAAAATATTAAACAATGAAAGTTATCATAAATAGTGATAACTTTTTATATACGTAAATATAATTAGTATGTGGACTTTGCTAATTATATTTTTATTTAGTATCTCTATTTTACTAAGTATAAAACTAAGACTAAAAAATTATAAAATTAATTTAAAAGAACTTATCTCAAAAGATAAAACATCACTATTTCTAACACTAGGTACTAAGATAGGAGTAGGTTCTCTAATAGGTACAACTTCATCAATAATTATAGGAGGTTTCTCATCAGTTATATGGATGATCCTTTTTTCATTACTTTCTACTTCCATTATTTATATAGAAAGTTATTTTGGAAACAAATACAAAAAAGAATATAAAAATAATTATGTAGGTGGGCCATACTTTATACTTAAATATGGACTTAATAAACGAGTACTTTCTATCATTTCACTAATACTTTTAATAGTTATCTATTCATTTCTATTTCAAATGATTCAAATGAACTCAATAGGATACTTACTAGAACTACTTAATATAAATAAAATAATTATTATTTTAGTTTCAATTCTTATACTTATAATTACATTTAGTCTTTCAATAGACGAAGTATTATCTTCACTAAATAAAATAGTACCTCTAATGTGTATACTATTTTTAATAGTGAGCATCTACGGAATAATAAAAAATTTTAATTTAATAAACATTAGTTTATTCTTGAATGATATCACAAGTGTTAAATCAATATTAACAGGTTTAGTTATTGGTATAAAAAGAAGTATATTTATGAATGAACTATTAATAGGAACAACTAGTACAGGAAGTGCAAGTGATAAAAACGATATAAAGACTTCAATAAATTATCAAATACTTAGTGTTTATTTTATAGGTATATTTATAACTACTATAATAACATTACTCTTGTTGATATTTATGAGTACAAATGAAGTAGTTGATAACTATAACTTGCTACTTACTGGAGTATATACACAAGTACTAGGTAAATTTGGACTTTACTTTTTATTAACACTTTATATACTATTTGGGTTTACAACTATACTTAGTGGTTATTATATAGGAAAGAATAATATAGAATACTTAATAAATAATAAGAAAATACTAATTATATTTAAGTTCATCTTTATACTTTTCGCAGTAAGTGGAATAATATTTAAAAGTAAATTTTTATGGAATTTAGTAGATAATTTAATTTTCATAATGATTATAATCAATAGTTATAGTATAATAAAATTAATAGAAAAGGAGAGATTATGAAAAAAACTATTATTGCTTTAATAATAAGCACAGCATTATTATTTACTTTAACTGGATGTACAACTAAACTTGATAAACTTATTGGAGCAGAGTCATCAATAAATATTGAAACTGACGAAATAACTTTAAAAGTAAAAGAAGACACTTTAACAAAGAATGGAGCTACATTCGTACTTGAAAATAATAGAAAAGAAGTTATTAACTATAATGCAGCATACACAATAGAAGTTAAAAGAGATAATGTATGGCATGAAATAAATATCATTAATGAATTTGTAGATGAAACATATGAAGTAGATCCAAAGTCAACTGATCAAATAACTGTTGATTGGAAAGATAGTTATTTAAAATTACCAAAAGGAGAATATAGACTTATAAAAGAAGTAACTGTACCAGATACATTAGAGTTATTCTATGTAGCCTCTGAATTCACAATTAAGTAATGACATGATAAGTAGCATTAATGTAAACTAAAATCTCTTTAAAAATATATGATTATATGTAAAATTAGTTATGAAAGGAGGAACTTATGACATTTGGAAATAAATTAAAAGAGATAAGGAAAAGATTTGGTCTTACACAAGAAGAATTATCTCTTCTCATAAACGTTTCAAGGCAAGCAATAACTAAATGGGAGAGTGATGAAGGACTACCTGATATAACTAATTTACAACATCTATCAAAATTATTTGGTTTGACAATAGACTATTTATTAGATAAAAACAATAATTTACCAGCACTTACTTTAAAAATAGAATTAGATAAAAATAAATATAAAAGTAAACTTTCTATGTATGAAGAAGTATTAAAAGAATACTTTGATGAGTCATATGAAATATATGTTCTTTCAAGAAGTAAAAAATTAAATGTAGTAGATCTTGTTATAGATACATTTACAGTTCCAGAAATTGGACCGGTATCTACCGCAGATGCATTAAGCGATTTATCACCTTACTATCTAGTTAAGAAAGACAATTTAAAACTACTAGTAAACATAAAAAACTATGAGCTTAAAATAATAGAATTACCAAGTGACACAAACGATAAAAAAATAACTTATGAAAAAAATGTATTTAGAAACTGTGGTAAAATTAAATTAAAAAGGAGTTAAAAATGAAGAAGTATAAAATATATTATATAGTTGTAACAATACTAACATTAATAATAATCATAACAAAAGGATTTCCATCTAATCTAATGATGTATTCATATAATGATGCAGATACTGGAATAATAGATGGATATATGGGAGATGTTAGTTTATCAACATTTAATATTATTTTTGTTGCTTTCTTCTTTTTATTAACAATAATTATAACCATAAGTAAAAAGAATAAACTAAAGATTAAATGGTTATTTATGTGTATAATAATTGGACTTATGTTTTTAGTTAGAATAGGTGCTGATACATATTCTGGAGGTATAGCTGGTATTTTAGGAGATCAAGGTATATACTTATGGAATGTATGGAACTATATAAGTAATTTTTAGGAGTAGTTATGATAGGCAATGATTGGGATATAGTATTAAAGAGTGTATGGGAAAGTCCAGGCTTTCATAAATTTATGGATAAAGTAAAAGAAGAATATAAGAATTATACTTGTTATCCAGCATATGAAAATATATTTAATGCATTAAAGAGTACACCTTATAGTAAAGTTAAAATAGTTATTTTAGGACAAGATCCATACCACGGAGAAGGTGAAGCTCATGGTCTTTCATTTAGTGTACAAGAAGGAATTAAACTTCCACCAAGTCTTCAAAATATATATAAAGAATTATATGATGACTTAGGAATCAAAAATGGACCAAGTGGAGACTTAACGCCATGGACTAAAGAAGGAGTACTTTTATTAAATAGCGTTTTAACTGTTAGAAAAGACATGCCAGCATCACATAAAGATCTAGGTTGGCAACTTTTAACAGATCATATAATAAAACTAATAAATCTTAAAAAAGAACCAGTAGTATTCATACTGTGGGGAAACTTCGCAAGAAGCAAAAAAGTATTTATAACAAATCCTAAACACCTAGTAATAGAAAGCACACATCCAAGTCCATTCTCAGCTAGAAATGGATTCTTTGGAAGTAAACCATTCTCAAAAGCAAACAACTTCCTAAAAAAGAACAATATAAAAGAAGTGAATTTTACACTTCCAAATCATTATTAAAACTATCGTCAATTTCTCTTCCTTCAAGTAAAGTTTTTATCTTATAACCTTTTAATTTAGCAACTAGATTAAAAGGTATTTTTTTGATCAAATTATTATATTCTAAAGTATATTTATTATAAAAAGTTCTAAGAGATATTATATGTAATTCATTATCTTCAAATTCATCAATATTTTGATTAAACTCTTTAATATCTTTATTCTCTTTAGTTTTCTTATTATCTTCACGAATCTCTAATATTTCACTATAACATTTATCAAAGACACTTTCATCTTTAAAATTAACTAAATCATTAACTTCAATATTTTTAACTTCTTCAAAAGTACTACTTTCTATTTTTAATTTCTTAGTGATATAACTAATCATCTTAAGTAATAACTCTTTTTTATTCTTCATTTTCTCTAACATGTCATTTTCAGCATTATTAAGCATCTTATATAAATTATCTATTCTTTCTTTAAAGAACTTCAAAAGAATATTTGAAAGTATAAATAATACTATTAAAATAACTAATACTAAAGCAATTATATTTAGAGTTTTCATGTAATCACATCCTATAAAGTATTATATCAAATATTGAATATTTTTTAAAGTTATTTAGCGTAAGTTATTTCTTCATCAAACTCAACAAAATCTAAATATATCATAAGTATTAAATAGTTTTTACCATTATCTTTATCATTTATTACTAAGTTATCACGACCAGCATGCTCTATATAACCTGTAAAAACTCTATCTCTCCATTCAACAGAATCTGAAAAAGATGCATGAACTCTTACTTTTTTACCAATATTATTTCTAAGAATATTTTCTATATAACTTTGTTCACTAGTAAGAGCGTAATCATCAACAGGCTTCTTTTCATAATATTCATTATTCTCACGTTCTATATCATTTATAAATACTGGGCTTTGATAATAACTACCATTCACTTGAATCACTTCCTTTATAAGTATTAAATGACAAAAATAGTAAGTTTGTGATAAATAATTATATAATTTATAGTATAATTAACTTGGAGGTTAGAATGAACATAAAAATTGGTGTATCAAACCATCACATTCATTTGACTAAAGAAGTATTAGAAATATTATTTGGTAAGGGATATAAGTTAACTCCTAAAAGATATTTAACTCAAAAAGGTCAATATGCGTGTGAAGAAACAGTAACTCTTAAAAAAGGAAAAAAAGTATTAGAACATGTAAGAATTATTGGTCCATGTAGAAAGTATACTCAAGTAGAATTATTAGAGACTGATAATAGCTTCTTTGGACTAGACTGCCCAGTTAGAAAGAGTGGCGACTTAGTAGGTAGTGAAAATATTACTATAGTTGGCCCTAAAGGTGAATACGAAGCAGTAGAATCAACTATTATTGCAGATAGACATATTCATATGAGTAAGGAAGACTTAGAAACATTTAAAAGACATAATGATGAAGTAGTGAAAGTAAATGTAGAAAATGGTGTTACTTTAGATGATGTACATATCAAATCAGATGAAACTTGTGTACTTGAGATGCATATGAATAAAGATGAAGCAGAAAAACTTGATATTGAAACAGGAATGGAAGTGAAAATATGTTAAAAGTAGAACACGTAACAAAATACTATGATGACTTTAGAGCAGTAAACGACCTTTCATTTGAAGTAAAAGAAGGAGAAATATTTGGTCTATTAGGTGTTAATGGTGCTGGTAAAACAACAACATTCAGAATGATTATGGGACTTCTTGATAAAACAGAAGGAAATATTACACTTAATGGTAAAAAAATAGACTATAGCGTATCAGATGAAATAGGTTTCTTAACAGAAGAAAGAAGTTTATTACCATCAAAAACAGTATTAGAACAAGCTATATTCTATGGAGTACTAAAAGGACTAACTGAAAAAGAAGTAGAAGAAAGATTAGATAAATACTTAGAAGAATTTGGTATAACAGATTATAAAAATAAAAAGATAAAAGAACTATCAAAAGGTAATCAACAAAAAATACAATTCATAATAAGTATAATTCATGAACCAAAACTTCTTATACTAGATGAACCGTTTAGTGGATTAGATCCAATAAACGTAGAAATGTTCAAAAAAGAAATACTAAGACTTAAAAAGAAAGGTACTATGATTATATTCTCATCACATATGATGGAACACATAGAATACTTCTGTGACTCATTAATAATTCTTGTAAAAGGAAATACAGTCTTAGAAGGTAAACTAACTAAAATAAAGAAAGACTTCAGAAAGAAAAATGTAAAAGTACAAGCATCTTTAGATGAAAAAGAAATACTTAAAGTAAAAGGTGTAGAAGGAATAGAAAAAAATAAAGATGAGTACACTATTAGATTAGAAGATGAATCTTATGTTAATAATTTATTTAAAGCAATATCTAAGTATAATAATGTAACTAAATTCGTTGTTGAAGAACCAACTTTAAATGAAATATTTGTTAGTAAAGTAGGTGAAGTATATGAAAAATAAATTCAAGTTTTTAACAAAAGATAGTCTTAAGAAAAAAATATGTACTAAATCTTTCTTGATAGTAAACATAGTAATATTCTTAATAACAATTTGTTTGATTAACCTAGATAGTGTAGTTAAATTATTTGGTGGAGACTTTGACAAAGAAATAAATGTGTATGTTATTGATGAAGTAGGTATCTATAATGACTTAGAAGAAACTATGAAAACTGGATACAAAGATATACTTAATAACTATAACGCAAGTCTTACTAAGACAGATAAATCTATAGATGAGTTAAAAGAAGAGATTATTAAAGATGAAACAAAAGATATAATAATAAATGTTAAAAAGATAGATACTACATCACTTGATAAAATGTTTGATGTGGATATGATATCTTATGATTATATTGATAATATATTATATCAAGACTTACTTAATGCTCTTAATACTACTAAAGTAAATATGGCTATGAAGAGTGCTAATATTAGTGAAGAAGTATTAAGTAGTATTTATAAAAATGTAGAAATAAATAGAATATATTTAGATGAAAATCTAAATGAAAACGAAGAACTTATTAAATTAATAGGTAGTGTAATTATAATAGTATTTATAGTTCCATTCTTTATATTAATAGTACTTATGGTTCAAATGATAGGTGCTGAAATTAATGAAGAGAAAAGTACTAAGAGTATGGAAATAATCATATCAAGTGTAACTCCTGAAGCACATTTTATGTCTAAGTTAGTCGCATCAAATGTATTTGCTTTATTCCAAGGATTCTTACTTCTATTATATGCATTCATTGGTAGTGGTATTAGATTCTTTACAACTGCAGGTAGCGTTAGTACAGGAGTAGTAGGCGCAGAAGCTACAGGTAAAATAAGTTCATACATAACAATGTTCTTACAAAGTGATATGGCATCTAAACTACTTGCAGGTATACCATTCTTCTTAATATTAATAATACTTAGTTTCTTAGCATACTCATTATTTATAGGAGTACTTGCTAGTATGACAACAAGTATGGAAGACTATAATCAAATACAAACACCAGTAATGATATTCTTAATGCTAGGTTATTATTTAGCTCTTTACGCATCAGTTTACCAAGGAGCAGTATTTATAAAAGTAGCTGCGTTTATACCATTCATATCAGGAATACTAGCACCAGTAATGTATACACTTGGTGAAATGACAATAATAGATCTAGTAATAGCTATACTTCTTATGATAATAACTTGCTTCTTATTATATAAATATGGACTTAGAATATATAAAGAAGGAATACTAAATTATTCATCAAGTAAACTATGGAAAAAGATGTTTAAATCTTTAAAAAATAAAAATTAATGTTAACAACATGTTAACATTTTTCTTTACATTAAAATTAACTTTAGTTTTACAGGAGGTATCATTTGTGATAGTATATATACTCAAGAGGTTACTATGAGAAAAGAGAGAATATTTACACAAATACCAGAAGGTTATTATCATAGAAGATTAAATAATGGGTGTAGTGCAACTTGTTATTTAACTGATTTTGGAAAAGTATTTAAAGAATATCCAGAAGAATATAAATATATAATAGAACTTGATGCACTAGCTTATTATCAAAGTGAACATTTTGCATTCCCTGAAGAGTTTATATTCTTACTTGAAGAAGAAAGAAAATCATTAAGAGGATACTTAATGAAATATATAGAAGGAACACCTATTAAAACCTTGGAAGATGCTACTATGTTAAGAGACTTCGTAAGAGCATTAAATGAATTTGAAAGAGAAATGTTAAATTTAACTACACAAGGTTTATTATTTAATGATTTGAATCAAGAAAATTTAATATATACACCTGATAAAAAAATTAAAGCAGTAGATACTGATCTTTATGATGTAACATCAGATGATGATTTTAGTAGTATGTATAAAAGAAATCTAAAAGAGTTAGCGGCTACTATAATCGCACAGTTCGTAGGTAATGATAACTTTAAAAATGAACAATTAACTGAATATGTAAGAAGATGTGGCGCATATGGAAGACTTAGAAGCAGTAGTCTATTAGAGATTTTAGCAGAAGAAGCAGAAAAAGAAATAAAAGAACCAGTCGAAACAGTAGGGGAATTTAAGCAAGCATTAAGGCTATTAAAAAAATAAAAAATTGAAAAAAGAATATAATTATGATATAATCATAACCCAAAAGGAGTGATAGTGTGAATATAGGTATAGATATAGATGATACTCTTACTAATACAAATGAAGCTAGTGAAGAGTATGTTATTAAATATGAGAGTGAACATCCAGAAACAAAAATAGATCATTACAAACTAATAAGAGGTACATTAGATACACCTGAACTAAAAGATTTTTTCGGTAAGAATGCAAGAAATATTTGTGATAACGCTACTATTAAAGAAGATGCTAAAGAAATAATAGACAAACTAAGAAGTGAAGGAAATAAAATATATTTTATAACTGCTAGAAGTAATACATACTTCGAAGATGCACATAAATATGTAGAAGATTTCTTAAAAAAGAATGATATAAACTATGATAAAATCATAACAGCACAAACATATAAACTTCAAATATGTAAAGATGAAGGAATAAATTTTATGTTTGATGATGGCATAGATACAATAGAATCCTTAAATAAAAGCAACATCAAAGGAGCTGTCTTTACATCAAGATTAAATAAAGAAAGAGAAACTTCTTCAGACAGGGTAAACTCTTGGAATGAACTTTATAATTATATCCAAAATAATAGTAAAAATTAAAAATTTAAAAATATTCAATTGACAAAAAAGTCTAAAACATTATATAATGATAATGACATAGAAATATGTCAAGAATATCCATACGATTCAAAATATGGATGTTCAACCAAAACCCCCTGAAGAGAGCGTGAGCTCTCGTTTTTTTTTATACATAGAAATGTAATAATAGTTAGTTAGATATTAAAATAAAAATAAATTGAAATTAATATTTGACAATAAAACTGAAAAATGTTATAATCTCGGTGTAATTGTCAAAGGAAGGAAAAGAGATTTAATATGAAAGAAGAGAAAAAAATAAGTTATAAAATTGATGATGATGTTCTTAAAAATTATGTAGAAGCAATTAATTCAATGAAAGAACCAATGAATCAAATTAAGGAACAACTTAGTCAAATAACAATACCAGTGAATGAACTAAGTAAAACGCTTAAAGAGACTATGAAACCACTTGCAGAAGCTAGTAAAGCCATTTCTGAATCATTTAAACCAGTTAGACAACTAGGCGAACAACTTAGTCAACTTGCAAAGCCAATGCAAGAAGAACTAAAAAATATTGCTGTCATGTCAAATGCAATAAAAGACCTATCAATTAAATATCCAAACAAACAAGCAAAAATATATACAGATACTATAAAGCAAATAATGAATACAAATAATGGAATGCTTTCTACGAGAATGATAGAACCACTAAATATAAGTAGACAATATCTTTCAATTATGGAAAATAATAATGATATTGAAAAAGTTTCAAGAGGTATTTATATTTCACCAAATGCATTTGAAGATAGTTATTTTTCTTTCCAACAAAAATATAAAAAAGCGATTTTTTCACATATGAATGCACTATATTTTTATGGGATGACTGAAGAGTATCCATATAACTATACAGTAACAGTTCCTCAAAATTATCATGTTGACACTGTAAATGAAAAATGCAATGTATTTTATGTTTCAGAAGATATATATGAAATAGGTATTGTTGAAATTGAGACGCCAAGTGGAAATAAAGTCAGAGCATATGATAAAGAAAGATGTATTTGTGATATTATAAGGTCAAAAAGTAGAATGGATCCTGAACAAGTAAAAAAATCCATTAAACAATATACTAAAAGAAGTGATAAAAATATTGCGAAGCTATCTGATTATGCAATGAGAATGGGAATAAGTGAAAAAGTAATGGAAATGGTAGGTATATATTATGAGTAATTCCGCACAAGCAGTAAAGGATAAACTTAGAAATATTTCTAAAGAAAAAAATATAGATTTTAACTCTATTATGAGGTTCTACATGTATGATAGATTTATTGAGCGCTTATCAAAAAGTAAATATAGAGATAACTTTATATTAAAAGGTGGTTTCTATTTGAGTAAATTATTTGGCCTAGACAATAGAAGTACCATGGATATTGATACTGCAATAAGAAAAACAAAATTTACTGAAGAAAATATTATTAAAATGATAACAAAAATTTTAAATATAGATGTAGATGATAATGTTAAATTTGAAATTAAAAAAACAGAACCAATTCGTGATGAAGATGAGTATGGTGGATTAAGAATTACGATAAAATTTATGTTAGAAAATATGAGAGATAGTTTTCATATCGATATAGCAACAGGGGATCCAATATATCCAGGTCCAGATGATTATAAATATGAATCGTTAATAGGAAACGAAGTATATAATGTATGGTCATATAATTTAGAAACAGTACTTGCTGAAAAAATGGAAAGTATACTAAGTAAGTTAGATGCAAGCAGTAGAATGAAAGATTATTATGATATTTACTTAATTCATAAATTCAAATTTAATAAAATTAATAAAACTAAATTTAGAGGTGCAGTTGAAAAAACTTTTAAAAAAAGAGAGTTTAATGCAGATCTAATTACGAACTTAAATGTAGTTAAAAATAGTAAGATATTAAGAGATAAATGGACAAACTATTCTAGAAAGAATAGCTATGCTAAAAATCTTGAATTCGAAGAAACTATAAAATGTTTAGAAGAATTTATAGAAATATTAATGCCAGTAGCAGTATAGAAGATTTAAATGAGTACATCAGAACAATTAACATATTGCTTAACAAAAATAATTTCATATTTATCAGATGAAACACAATCAATAGAGGCAGGATTTTTTATGAGTTTTAATGTTAATCATAAAAAAATGTGCAACCAGTTGCACAATTACCATGGACACATATCACATTAATGTAAGAATTAAAGATGACATTTATGAATCGGAATATAGTAAATTCTCTTGGATACTTTTTCATCATTAGGGGACTTTACAAAAATAGATTAATTAATTTTGAAGCAGTATTTAAATAAATAAATAAAAATAATATTAATAGTTTTATTAAGCGAGCACAAATTCTCTTTTTTTTCAAATCTTATTAAGAAGAAGTCTTAAAAATTCTTAAATTAAAAATATTTGATTTCTAACAATTAAACTAAAAATCTTTAACTTTTCAGTTTATATGTCATTGACTATCATACGGATAAATCATAAAATGTCCGTATGAATGTACAAAGAAGTGAAATTATGAATTTTATGATTAAAAATGAAAGAAATATAGAAGTTATTCAAATAAACATGTAAAGAAATAATGAAATGCATTGAAAAAATTGTTAAGGGAATAATTTAGTGTTTATTACTTAGTTATATTTACAATCATTTTATCTTTAGAAGTAATTGGATTTATAGGAAAAGCATCTACATATCTAAATTTAGTTTCATTCACTGTTACATTATAGCTATAGTTATTTATCACATAACTTGTATAGTCAGAAGCACTATATTGCTTAACTTCACTTACTGAATATATTTGCCATTTATCAGTTTTATCTAATTGCGTACAAGTATATAATTCATTATAATAATTACTTAAACAATCTTGAATTACTGAACCACTAGCTTTTTCAAGTATAGAGTAATTTCTAGTGATATTACAAGTTATTTTTGTTCCATTGAAGTTTAATTCAAATTCTCTATCTCTTTCATAAATAGGTAAATTATTAATAATGTCTTTATTAAATTCTTTATCTACCTTTTTATAAGTGACTTCATTATTTTCAGTTTCTCCAGTTACATTAGCAATTTCATTACAGTTCATAGAATCATTAGAAGCTGCTGTACAAACTTGTCCATAAAGTATACTAGAGTCTTTATAATAAGTTACAGTGATTACGCCTTCATCTACTTTAAAAGTATAAGAATAATTTTCTTTTTCAGTAGGCATTGTTGTATGATAATATTTATCGTTATAATAAATACCATCTTTATAAAGAACGCTATCCATTGAAGAACTATCAGTGAAACACATTAGATGTTCTGAATCTTTCTCATTAACATAACATCCTTCTTCAATACTGATTCCTTCAAGCATTTTAGTATTTTCTTTTCCACATCCTGATAATAACAAACATGAAACAATTAACATTAATAAATATTTTTTCTTTTTCATAGCTATCTCCTCTAACTGCATTATAACATTATTAATAGATAATAAAAATATAGTAAGTGGTATTTTACAAATATTTTAAATGTATCATATCTTTGAAGCAAAAATAAAAATATTTTTCGGCTTACAACGAAGTTATATTTTATGTCAGTAATACTGACAAGCAAAAAAAAATAAGTTATAATATTATCAACGGAGGTGACAAAGTGTACGAAGAAGAATTAGATTCAAGTGTTAATGAATACAAAGAAGAATATAATTCTAGTAATTATGTTAAACAATTGCAATGGGATATGGCTATTGGACTTCAAGAAGTTGATAATTTAAAGCCATCTAAATATCTTGAAAAACTAATAGAAAAAGAAGTGGAAGGCAATTTAACAATTGAAGAAGTTGAAAAAGAATTGAAAGAATATTATTCAGAGAAAGAAAGTAAAAATAATGTGGATCATAATGAATTAGAATGTGATTTTGTATCCACTAGAATAGTTGAACTATTAAATAAAGATAATTTTAATTTATCAATTGACTTTTTAAAATATGTTCATAAGTTTTTATTTCAAGATGTTTATGAGTTTGCAGGTGAGTTTAGAAAAATAAATTTTTCAAAGTCTGAAATAATTTTAAATAATGATTCAGTAGCATATGGAGATTACAAGTTATTAGAACAATCACTAGATTATGATATATCATTAGAAAAAAGTAAAAAATATGAAGAAATGAATATAGTTGATGTAATTAATAATATAGCTAACTTTTCTTCAAACATATGGCAAATCCACCCTTTTAGAGAAGGCAATACTAGAACTACGGCATTATTCATAGAAAAATATTTAGTATCACTAGGATATTCTGTTAACAACACAATGTTCAAAGAAAAATCGGTATATTTTAGAAACGCTTTAGTAAGAAGTAACTACTTTAATAATGATTTAAATATAAAAGAAGATAATAGTTTCTTAATTAAATTTTATGAAAATTTATTGTTAGGAAAAAATAATAACTTACATTCAAAAGATTTAATTGTAGAAGAACTATTTAAAAAATAAAATTAAAAGGAACAATAGTATAAAATCATATATTAGTGTTTTTATATCCATTATATTTTTATTTATAGTACTGGTAAACAAACTATGATTTTGTTATAATCTATTTATAGTAGGGTGCTGTTATGAGAGAGGAATTTTTAAATAAAATAAAGAATAATGAATATATATCAAATAGAATATATGAATTAGTAAAAGCTGAATATCAAAGTTTTAATATAGAAGAACATAACAATAAAGTATTAGAAACTATAAAAGAAAAATACAAAGATTATTTTCAAAATATGTTTAAGGGAATAGATGATAACATATTACTTGATGATGAACAAATAAAAGCAATACTAAGTGATGAAGATAGTGCTTTAATAATTGCAGGGGCTGGAACAGGAAAGACGACAACAATGACAGCTAAAGTAAAATATTTAGTTGACATTAAAAAAGTAGAACCTTCAAAAATATTAGTAATGAGTTATACTAAAAAGGCTACTGAGGAACTAGAAAAGAGAATACTAGTAGATTTCAATATACCAGCACACATAACAACATTTCATTCCTTAGGATATGAATACATTAGAAACATATTCAGTAATAGAAAATGCACTGTAATAGATTATAATGACAAAGAAGAAATATTCTTTAATTATTTTAGCATGATTTTTAAAGACAAAAATAAGTTAAAAGATATAATAAATACATTTAACATAAATAGGACAGGTATGTCTTGGGTATTTAGTAAATGGTTCTTACAAAACTATGAAAAATATGATACATTTGAACAACTAATAAAAGAATATAAAAAATATAAAATAGAAGAAGCAAGAAACACTTCAATCGGTCTCAAAGAATTCATAGATAATTGGATAGAGAGAAAAATCAATAATGAAGATATAATCACTATACAAGGTGAATATGTAAAGTCTGCATCAGAAGCAGTAATTGCAAATTTTCTATATAAAATAGGAATAATCTATTCATATGAAAAAATATATACTGAACTTATGGATGACAAAAAAATATATAAGCCAGACTTTACCATAGATATAGGCGGAGAAGAAATATATATAGAATACTTTGGATTAGATGATGAAAAATATAATAAAAATAAAGAACAAAAAATAAAATTTCATAAAGAACATAATAATAAATTTATAGAATTAGATAAAGTACCACTAGAAAATATAGAAAATGAATTAGATAAAAAATTGAAAGAATTTGGTATTAAGTATAAACCTAGAACTGATGAAGAAATATATGAAAGAATACTTGATAATAACAAACTATCAATAATGTATCCATTTAAGAACTTCTTCTATGAAATAGTGAACGTAATAAAAGAATCAGTTAACAGAGAAAATTATAAAAGCATTATTAAAAATTATATAGAAACATTAACTGATGAAAAAGAAGAAGCTAAAAAAGAATATATTTATTTTAATGAATTTTATGTTTATTATCAAAGTGTGTTATATGGTTCTGAAGTATATAAATTTGATTATTCTGACTTACTTTATTATGCAAATAAATATATAGAAAATATAGGCATAAATAATGATTTGAATTTTGAATATATAATAATTGATGAGTATCAAGATATATCTCAATATAAATATGAATTAGCAAGAAAGACACTCGAAAGAAATCATGCAAAGATATATGCAGTTGGAGATGATTGGCAAAGTATATATTCATTTAGTGGTTCAAGAATAGAATATACATACAACTTTAAAAAATATTTTAAAGATGCAGTAATATTTAGAATCAGTAGAACCTATAGAAATAGTCAAGAACTTCTAAATGTATCTGGTGAGTTTGTAATGAGAAATCCAGATCAAATAAAGAAATATTTAATTTCAAATAAACATATAGATAAGCCTATAGAATTCATATACTTTGATAATGATCACGAATATGACAAACTAAAAGAAATAATACTTGATATTTATAAGAACAATCCTAATCATAACATACTAGTTTTAGGAAGAACGAATGCTATTATAAATAAATGCTTTGATACTGATTATCTAACAGATGAACTTGGTACTAAAATATCATTTGTTGGTTATGAAGATATAGAATTAGAAGGAATGACTATTCATAAATCTAAAGGACTAACATTTGATGAAGTAATAGTAATAGGTCTTAACAAAAGTTTTCCATCTAGTGATAAAGACACATACTGGATTAATTCATTATTTAAATATCCGAGTGTTATAGAAAAAATACCTTATGCTGAAGAAAGAAGATTATTCTATGTAGCGCTTACTAGAACTAAGAATAAAGTATATTTACTTGTTAATAAAGATGAAACTAAGCAAAGTGTTTTTATTAATGAAATAAAAGAAATATGTTATAATAAACAGTAATAAGTGAGAGGTTAATATATGAAAAAGCTATTTATACTTTTATTAGTTATGATGTTATGTATTGGATGCACTTCAACATCAGCAGGTGGAAGAACATACCAAGAATGTTATTATGGTGATGACGGGGAAGAAGTATGTGTTAATAAATATAGTCCAGAAGATCCAGACGTTGATCAATGGTATGGGTGGTAGTTATGTATAATATAGATAGATTTATAGAAATGCATAAAGAATACTATGAAACTGCATTACAAGAAATAAAAAATGGTTATAAAAGAAGCCATTGGATGTGGTATATATTCCCACAATTAAAAGAATTAGGTAGAAGTTTAACTTCAAAATTCTATGGTTTAGATGGAATAGAAGAAGCAAAAGAATATATGAGTAACTCTTATCTAAAAAATAATATGTTAGAAATATGTGATGAACTACTAAAACAAGATGGAGATATTAAATATATAATGGGATATCCAGATTATTTAAAATTAAATTCAAGTATGACTCTATTTGAATATGCATTTCCAGAAGAAAAAATATTTTCAAAAGTAATAGATAAATTTTATAATGGCAAAAGAGATAAAACAACGATTGAGATAATTAGTAAATAACTCGCTCAGTTTAGTAATAAAAATATTTACTAAATTAATTGTGATATAATAATATATATAAAAGAAAAAAGGAGTATCAAGAATGATAGAAAAAATAGAAAATGAAATAAAAAATAATTATTATATAAATAATTATCCAAACGATGGGCAAAGGTTCGTTGCATGGTATTTAAGAAATATTTATAATTTAGATGAAAATGAAGCAAAATATTGTATTACAGATGGCCCAAATGACAAACAATTCGATGCTATTTATATTGATGAAATTAATTCAATAATACATATTATTCAAGGAAAATTTTATAGAGAAAAACTGATAGATGCAGAACCATTGAGAGAAGTATTATCATCATGGATACAATTAAAAAATATAGTTAAATTACAAGAAAATGCAAATGAGAAACTAAGACAAAAACTATCAGAAGTCGCAAGAGGATTAGAAGATGATTATGACATAGAGTTTGAACTACTTATCCCATCACAATTAACAGAAAGCGCCCAAAAAGATCTTAAAGTATTTCAAGAACAATTAGCAAAATCAGATGATTTTTCAGCAACACTTAGTCTAATAAATAAAGATGAATTAGAAAGAAGATATGATGTAGCACTTGGCCAAGAAAATCCAAATATAGTTCATACAATGACTTTAGAACTTGATAAATGTATATCAATGAATATTGGTGGTGTTAAAGTAATTATGGCTGCAATTCCATTAAAAGAATGCATTAATATTCCCGGAATAAAGGATCAAACATTATTTAAGAAAAATGTTAGACAATCTCTTGGAATTAGTAATCCAGTAAATAAAGGAATTAAAGAATCAATATATGAAGAACCTAATAACTTTTTCTTTTATCATAATGGAATAACTGCAATATGTTCTAAAATGGAATTAAATGATAATAAATTGACATTAAAAGAGCTTAATGTAGTCAATGGATGTCAATCATTAAATACAATCTTATCTTGTAGTGAAAAAGTAAAAGAAGAAAACAATGCTTATGTAATGTTTAGATTCTATGAAGTTCCAGATAGAGCAACAGGAGATAAGATTAGTACAAATACTAATTCACAAAGTACAGTTAAAGCAAGAGATTTAAGAAGTAATGATAAAAGAGTTCTTGCTATGAAAAAAGCATATGAACAAAAATATAGCAATGGACAATTAATGACTAAACGTGGTGAAACAAGATTGCCATCAAAAGATGAAGACTACACAATTGATCTAGAAGCACTAGGAAAATATTTGATGACATGGCATTCACAAAGACCAAATATTGCATATAGTCCAACTAAAATATTTGATAAATATTTTGATCAATTATTTAAAAAAGATTATGAACCTGAAAAAATAATGGCATTAAATACTTTATGGAAAAAAGTTATTAGTAAATGGACAAAAGCAAATCCTTTAGATTTAAATGAATCGTTACTGGCTATGAAAGCATATGCACCATACCATCATTTATATGCAATTTCATTGTTTTTCAGTGTAGCTAATGGAGTGCCTGGAGAAGTAGTTATCAATCCAGTAGTTGCTTTAGAAAAATTACAAAATAGTGGGTCTTTAGAAAATGTTGTCAATATGGCAGGCAATTGTTTAAATATTGCACTTCAAACCGCAGCAAGTGAACCACAAACTGGTAATAAAGTATTTAGTCCACAAAACTGGATTAAAGCAAAAAAGAGCTTAACTGATATTAGAAGTAGTGTATCATTAACATTAAATGCAATGAAAATGCTACCAGGTGGAATGGAAACATATAATAATTTAATGTCAAATCTAAAATGTGACGTATCTGATTTCGAAGCTAGATGGACAGCAGATTAAAAAATCACAGATTACATTCTAAAGGAGAATAAATAATGATAGCAAATACAATAACAAAAGAAGAATTTTTAAAATTAAATGAAGATAATTTAATGTTCATAACTAATCCCGGAAGAATGTGGGATGAAGATGGAATATCATTTGTTATGAAAGAAAATAATACATTCATTCTTTATAGAGTAGATGGCTGGATGTATGGTGAAAGAACAGAAGATTCAATATTGTTAAAGGATGCTATAAAAGTTTTTCCTAAATGGTATGAAACCAGGAAAAATTGTAAAAATGAAAACTATCAAGGAAAATATCAATATATTTATATGGGATTTGGTAATGGACTTTCAGTTGATAAAAGATTATATGATAAGTATAAACCATATCTAGAAAAATATTTAACAAGTGAAAGAAAACCAATAGAAATATTTACTAACTGGAAAAAAGCATTAGCTGATATGATAAATGATGATGATAAAATAGATAAAAACATAAGAGATGTTGTAATGGGAACTGCTATAGGAGACATAGTAGGTTCTATATATGAATTTAGTGGTTTTAAAAGTAAAAAATTTGAATTCTTTGATCCTAGAGATGAATTTACTGATGATACAGTTATGACATTTGCAGTAGCAAAAGCATTATTAGAATATAAGAGTATTGATACTTTCGAAGAATTAGTTATAAACGATATGGTTAATGTAGGTCTTAAATATCCAAATTGTGGATATGGTTCAGGTTTTCTAAGATGGCTAACTACTGATCATAAACCATATGGTAGTTATGCTAATGGAGCAGCTATGAGAGTAAGCGCTATACCAGTAGCATTTAAAGATGAAGAAACTATAAAAGAAGTATGCAAAATCGTAACTAATGTTTCTCATAATCACGAAGAAAGTTTGATGGGTGCTGAAATTGTATGCATGGCCATACATCTAGCTCTTCAAAATAAAACAAAAGGATATATAAAATACTATATTGAAAACAATTACATTAAACTAGATAAATCACTTGATGATATAAAGAAATCAGGCATAAAGGGAAGTATAAAATGTATAGATACAGTGATAATGGCAATAGTATGTTTCTTAGAATCAACAAATTATGAAGATTCAATAAGAAATGCTATATCAATAGGCGGAGATAGCGATACTATAGCAGCAGTAGTAGGAGGTATTGCAGCAGCATACTATGGAATACCAAAAAATATTTATAATAAAGGCATGACATATTTAGATGAATACTTAAAAGATATACATAGTAAATTTATAGAAAAATATAGTTAGGAAGTATAATGAAAAATAAATATGAATTATTTAAACAAATAATTAGAGAATGTAATTATGATAATACTTATAAAATGGCATGGGGAAAATCAATTGTTGAACTATCATTAAAACATGATTTAAGCAAAGAAAAAGTAATTATAAAATTTGATGAAATTGCAGAAAAATATATAAAGTATTATTGGAATCAAATTATATTCTTTGATTTAAAACAGTCAACTAATATATTAAAGATGCCTATAATAATAAAATATATAAAAGAACTAATTAACATTTATATTGAAAAAAATTATGAATTAAAAGAAATATCAAAAATAAATTTTGAAAACACAAAGATTAAAGCAACATATCAACAAACAATTGAAAAAATAGTTGAAATTTTAAAAAATGATGTATCTTGGAGATTCAAAATAATTAATGGCAAAGATACTGAAATATACAATTATGCAAAAGGTAACGAATATATAGAAATTGATACAAATTTATTAAATGAAATAAATAATAATAAGAGTGAATTGTTAAATACAATAGATTATAGATGGATATTAATATTAAAAAGTATTAATGGATATCCTAGAAATAACAAAAAAATAAAATTATCATCAGATGATAAAATTGATGAATGTATATTAAATAATATTAGAAAATTATTAGGTTAATATGTAAAACTATTCAAATAATATTATGTTTATAGTATTCTTTTTATATATTAGTAACGAAAAAATTAAAAATTAATAAAAAAGTGAAGTGAGAACAAAAGTGTATGTTAAAATATATTTAAGGAGGAGAAAATATTATGAATAATAAACAATTTTATTTAAGTTATAAGAATGATAAAGGAGAAATTCGCAGTGAATTTAATGAAACAATTGAAAGTATAATGAAAGTAGAAAAGTTCGACATATATGAATTTTTTGATAATCTAAATAAAATAATTAAATCATTATCACCTGAAGTACACCAAAAATTTCTTCAAATGGTTCAATATAAGCCAACATATTTCTTTGGATTAATATACTATACAATTAAAGAATATAGTTATGATGAAAAATTAGAGAAAGCCTATGAAAATCTACAAAAATATTGTGATTGTAAGATAAGTTTATTTATGTTAATGAACTTTTTACGTGAGGAGTAACAAATGAAAACAAACGCTAAAGATTATTTAGGCAAAGAAGTATCTATTGAAATAGATAGACCACTCGGTACACGTCATCCTAAACATGGGTTTATGTATATGATAAACTATGGCTACATTCCAAACACAATAAGTGGTGATGGTGAAGAGTTAGATGCCTATTTACTAGGAGAATTTGAACCAGTAAAAGAAAGCAAAGGAAAAGTAATAGCTATAATTCATAGAACTAATGATGACGATGACAAACTAATAGTTTCAAAAGAAGGAAAAGACTATAGTGATGATGCTATAAGAGCTTTAACTGAATTTCAAGAAAAATATTTTGAATCTATAATCATTAGATAATAAAAATATACTAAGTAGAATTTTTTCTACTTTTTATTTGTCAATAACTTTATACTTTATTGCTTACACATCTTAATTATGTTAAAATTTTAAATGTTAAGGTGTAGAAAATGAATAATAGAATTAAAACAACAATTACAATTTTAACAGTATTTATATTATCAGTTTTAAGTTCAATACTTTTTTTAAGTTTTAAATATAAAGATAGTTGTAAAGTAGATTTAAACATAGACAAAAATAATATATCATCAGTATTAACAGTTTCAGATGATATAAACTCAGATATAAAAGAAGCCACTTTAGTAGAAAATGAATCCATTACTATTAAAATCAATTTTAATAAGAATTCAGTGGCTAAAAATGTTATTTGGTTAAGTGATAATAAAGATATAGCTGAAGTAGATAAAAATGGAAAAGTAACGGCCAAAAAGCCTGGTATTACTAAAATAACAGCTAAAACATTTGATAATAAAATAGCTGAAGTAAGAATTAAAGTAAAAGAGTCAATAACTGTTATATATCATAGAAATCTAAATAATAAAGATACTATTGAATTAAGACAAACTTTAGTTGAAGGAAATAAAAATACTTATGGAATCATTAATAACAAAAAATATGATTTTGAATTATGGGACACTAGTCATAAGTTACTTGGTTGGTCAATAAAGAAAGACACAAGAGTACCTGAATACGAAATATATGATGTTGTATCTGATGACTGGATTAATGATGTTTATAATAAAAAAATAGATACTCAAAAAGATAAAAAAGTAATAGACTTATATGCTATATGGGCAGAAGATATAGATTTAGTATTATTCTTTGGTCAATCTAATATGGTTGGGTACACTGGAATGTACAAATATGAACAAGAAACAAAAGATACAAGAGACTTAACTAAATTTATAGATGAAGATATATTAAAAGAATATAAAACATTTAGTTATGTTAGCGTACAAATACCAGAAAATACAGCATATGATTTTAGAATAGATGAAAAGAATAAAAGTGTTCTAGAAATGATAACATCTAAAACTAAAACACTTGGTGAAAAATCAATATACATAGATAATAAATTTAGACATTCTAAAAAAGGTGATGAGTATTATTCACTCTTACCATCATATGGAACAAATATGATTCCACAGTTTGCTAAAACATATTATGATGAAACAGGTAATAAAATGGTATCAATTATGGCATCTAATGGAGGAGAACCAATAGCAAACTTCTTACCAAGTACTGACCAAGAATATAAAGATAATCAACATATATATGAAGCTACTAAAGAAAAATACTTACGCGCAGTAGAATATTTAGAAAATAATGGATATAGAGTAGTTAATAGATTCTATGTTATGTATCAAGGATGCTCTGATGCTACAGAAGAGTTATCAAAAGAAAACAAATACTACGATACATATATGAAAGTACATAATTATTTAAAGAAAGATTTAGGATTATCTTTCGGTGTATTAGTAGAAACATCATGGCAATTAAATGAAAAGAAAGATGTTGATGAATATGTTAAGAAAATACATGAAGAACAAGAAAAACTAATAAGAAATAATAATGATATAATACTTGGTTCAGATTTAGGATATATTGCATATGATAAAGAATATAAAGAAATATTTGCATTAGAAGAAGTACCTAAAGATGATAAAACCATTAATAATAGTATTCACTTAACAGCAGCATCTCTATCTCAAGTAGGTAAAGATTCTGCTAAAAATGCAGCAAAATATCTTAAAAATAAATAGTATTTACCCCCAAAAAGTAAATACTATTTTTAATTTTGTAAACCAAATGAAATTTACACTTAATTGACTAGTAGTATCATTTATGATATAATACAAAACATTTAAAAGGGGGACATCATGGATAGATTTGCAAGTTATGTTAGAACTAATCAATATGATGTAAGAGTATCTCAACCAAAAAAAGCAAATATAAGAGGAAATATAAGAATACTTAATGGAAAGATTACTTACCATATAACTTATGATAAATTTGATAAATTCATTAGTGAAGCAAAGCCTAATGATTCATATGAAAAAGACTTTGTTATATTTGATGAAACAGTACCAAACACTATAGATGAAAAATTAAAAAGATTATATTTACTTGAAAAAATTAATTCAATGCCAAATGTAAGGCAAATTATATTTTATACATCAGATGATTCTTTTAGATTATATAATGAATTAATGAAACGTATGAACTGGAGATATAAAGATGCAACATCTTTAATATTAACAATTAATAGAAATCCAAGTCAATTAACTAGTTTAAGACTTGATGAAGCACAAGGTAAAATTATTGGTTTAGGTCAAGATGACTTAATATGGTTATCGGATAACGTAATAAGAACACTAAGTGAAAAGTTATATTTCAATTATGGAAAAGCAAATAATAGTGACTTAGAAGATGCTATAAGATTAAAAAGATTTATAGTAAATTATGCTAATATATTAGAAAGTAAATATCATTTTCAAAGACTAACTGAATTTGATAAAATGTTTTTGGTCTATAATGATATACATAACACAATAAGATTTGCAGGTGATAGAACAATGAGCTCTAGAGAACGTGGATGTATTGTTTTAAAACCATCTGAATCACGTTATGAATCAAAACCATATGGAACTCTAACACATAAATCAGGTGTATGTGAAGGACAGTCAAGATTATATAGATCAATGTTATTTAACCCATATTTAGATGTTAATTGTCAATTGATTTCGGGTTCGATTCCAACAGGAGAAAGCCATATGTGGACTGGAGTAGTAGTAAATGATGAATTATATCAAGTATGTTTAACAATGCAAGGAATGTTTGGAAATGTAGATAGAGCAGGTTATAAACCATATTCAAATGAAATTTATCCAACAATATATCCTCATGCATTTTTAACAATTGAAGACAAATCAAGAATTGAAAGACATGTAAGAAGTTTAAAGAAATAAACTTCTTTTTGTATGTTATAATGTACGTGTGAGGTGTGAAATGAATAATTATGAAATTGATATAGAAAGACTCAGAAGAGACTTAATAGATTATTTTGGTACAGCTATGTTTAATGGTTCACCACAAGCAATGATTGAACTATCAAGAGTAGAAAATGCTAGTCCAAGTGAACTCATAAATATCGCACAAAATAATGGATTTGATATCAATGACTATGTAGTAGGAAAAAGTCTATATTTATAAGGAGGAACAATGAACGAAATAAAATGTCCAAACTGTGGAACAGTCTTTCAAATAGATGAAAGTGATTATGACAAAGTAGTAAAACAAATAAGAGATAAAGAATTTGAAAAAGAGTTAGAACTAAGAGAACAAGAACACAAAAGAGATAAAGAAAGTAGTATTAAACTTGCTGAAGCACATATCAAAGAAGAACTAACTAAATCATTAAATGAAAAAGATTTAGAAATAACTACTCTAAAGAGTGAACTTAAAACTAAAGAAGAACAAACTCTATCAAAACTAGAAAAACAATATCAAGAAGAATTATCTAAACGTGATTTAGAAATATCCGAGCTTAAAAGTAAAATAGAATTACAAGCGTCTAAGAGTGAACTTGAAATTCAAAAAGCAATAACTGAGAAAGATAAAAAAATATCTGACTTAAGTAGTGAACTTACTATTATAGCTAAAGAACACGAATTAAAAGAAAATACTATTAAGGATTCTTATGAATCTAAACTTAAAGATAAAGATGAACAAATTGCATACTATAAAGATTTCAAAGCAAAACAATCTACTAAAATGATAGGAGAATCTTTAGAACAACATTGTAACATTGAATTTAATAGATTAAGACCACTATTTAAAAATGCTTATTTTGAAAAAGATAATGATGCTAGAACGGGTTCTAAAGGTGACTTTATATTTAGAGATTACGATGATGATGGTAATGAAATAGTATCTATTATGTTTGAAATGAAAAACGAAGCTGATACAACATCTACTAAGCATAAAAATGAAGACTTCTTTAAAGAACTAGATAAAGATAGAAGGGAAAAGAAATGTGAATATGCAGTACTAGTAACACTTCTTGAAGTAGATAATGACTACTATAATGATGGTATCGTAGATGTTTCTCATCTTTATGACAAAATGTATGTTATAAGACCTCAATTCTTTATACCGCTAATTACTTTAATAAGAAATTTAGCTAATAAATCTCTAGAATATAGAAAAGAACTAGAACTTATAAAGAATCAAAATATTGATATAACACACTTTGAAGAAAACATTAATGCATTCAAAGAAGGATTCGGTAGAAACTATAGACTTGCTAGTGAAAGATTTGCTAAAGCAATCGAAGAGATTGATAAAACTATTGATCACCTACAAAAAACAAAAGAACATCTACTTAAGACAGATGATAACCTACGTCTTGCTAACAATAAAGCAGAAGATTTATCTATAAAAAGATTAACTCATAACAACAAGACAATGACTGAAATGTTTGACAAACTAAAAGAAGAAAAACCAAAATCAAAAGAATCAATCATAGAAACTAGTGAAAACTAGTTTTTATTTACTATTTAATTATGATATACTTACAATGGGTGTGAAAATTTTATGAAAAAATGCATAACAAACTATTTAGATGAAATATGTAAAAAGAATGGTGACAAAGTAGCTTTTGTTGAAAAAGATAAGAGCATTACATATATTGACTTTAGAGATTATTCTAGAAAAATAGCTACATCTATATCAAAGTATAATCTTTATAATAAGCCTATTGCTATATTCATAGATAAAACTATTAATTGCTTAAGTTCTATGATAGGTGTAACTTATAGTGGAAACTTTTATACTGTATTAGATGTAAATATGCCTCTTAATAGAGTAACTAGTATTCTAGAAACATTAAATCCATCACTAGTTATATCTGATAATAAAAATATAGACAAATTTAAAAGTTATAACTTGAATTATGAATTAATGAATATAGAAGAATCTAACAATATTGATGAAGAACTATTAGATAATATAAATTCTCGTATCATAGATATTAATCCTATGTATATATTATTCACAAGTGGTTCAACTGGAGTACCTAAAGGTAGTGTTATATCACATAAATCAGTTATATCTTACAGTAAGTGGTTTTCTGAAACATTTGATATAACATCAAAAACTATATTTGGTAGTCAAACACCATTTTACTTCAGTATGTCAGTATCAGATATATTTAGTACTATAATGAATGGAAGCACGTTTGTAATAATTCCAAAGAGTTACTTCTCATTCCCACTAAACCTAATAAAGTTTATGGATGAACATAAAGTAAACACAATATATTGGGTTCCTTCAGCATTATCAATCGTAGCTAACTTAAAGACATTTGATGCGATAAAACCAAGATATCTACGTAAAGTATTATTTGCAGGAGAAGTAATGCCTATGAAACCATTAAATATATGGAGAAAAGCATTACCAAAGTTAATGTACGCTAACCTATATGGACCAACTGAACTTACTGATATATGTACATACTATGTAGTAAATAGAGACTTCAAAGATAATGAAACTCTACCAATCGGAAAACCATGTAATAACTGTGAAGCAATAATACTAGATGAAAACAATAATGAAAGTGAAGAAGGAGAACTTTGCATAAAAGGTTCAATTCTAGGACTAGGATACTATAACAACAAAGAAAAAACAGATACAACATTTATCCAAAATCCACTTAATAAATCATTCATTGAATATATCTATAGAACAGGTGACATAGTTAAATACAATGAATATAATGAACTTATATATCTATCAAGAAAAGACTTTCAAATAAAACATATGGGTTATAGAATAGAACTAGGAGAAATAGAAACTAACATAAATGCATTAGATGGTATAACACTATGTGCTTGTATATACGATTCTAACAATAAACAAATAGTATTATTCTATGAAGGAAACAAACTTAAAGAAGAAGATGTTAACAAATTTGCTTGTGAAAAACTTGTTAGTTATATGAGACCAAACAAAATAATAAAAGTAAGTAAAATGCCATATAATGCAAATGGTAAAATAGATAGAGTAAAATTAAAAGAAATGTATGAGGAGATGTAATAATGGAAAAAGTAATTGAAATTTTAGAAAGCGTTAAACCAGGAGTAGACTTTAAAAAAGAAAAATCTTTAATAGATGATGGTATCTTAGAATCATTTGATATCATAGCTATTATTTCAAAATTAAGTGAAGAATTCGATATAAAATTTACTGTTAACGAAGTAATACCTGAAAACTTCAATAGCGCAGAAGCATTATGGAAAACAGTTAGTAAATTAAAGGAAGATTAGTATGTTAGCAAATTTACTTAAGTATTTTGTTTTACTTTTTGTATGCTTAATACTTTATTATATAATACCTAAAAAATATAGATGGATAGCAATATTTATATGTAGTATAGCTTACTACTATTTAATGAGTAAAAGCCTAATAATATATGCATTAATAGGTGCACTAAGTATATATGGTTTTGGACTTATAATTAATAAAATAAATGATAGAAAATGTGATAGTGAAGATAAAGAATTAAAAAAAGAATTCAAACGTAAGAATAAAACTTATAAGAAACTAATATTATCTTTATGTTTACTAATTAATATTGGATTACTTGTATATTTAAAATACTCTAACTTCTTAGTTAGTAGTGTTAATAGTATATTTGGTTTAAAACTATCAGAACCATTTAGTAAGATTGTTTTACCATTAGGTATATCTTATTATACATTAATGGCTATATCTTATATAACAGATGTTTATAGAGGTAAATATAAAGCTTCAACTAACCCATTCAAAGTAATACTTTATATTATATTTTTCCCAAGTGTACAAGAAGGACCTATTGCTAGATTTGATGATGTAGGGGATAAAATATATAATGGTAATGACTTTAATTATAATATGATACACTCTGGATGCATGTTAATCTTATTCGGTTTATTTAAGAAAATGGTAATAGCAGATAGAGCAGGTATATTTGTTAACAATATATTTGGTACAGATATAGGTGGATTCTCTGTATTATTAGCAATGATACTTTATACTATACAAATATATGCTGAATTTAGTGGATTTATGGATATGGCCATAGGTGGAGCTAAACTATTTGGAATAGACCTACCTAGTAACTTTAATAGACCATTCTTATCAAAAAGCGTAGAAGAATTTTGGAGACGTTGGCATATAACACTAGGAACATTCTTAAAAGATTATGTATTCTATCCAGTAAGTTTATCAAAATTCAATATGAAATTATCTGCATTTAACAACAAGCATTTATCTAAATATCTATGTAAATTCTTTATGAGTGCAGTACCATTATTCTTCGTATGGTTCTTAAATGGACTATGGCATGGAGCTAGTAGTAAATACATACTATATGGACTTTACTATTACGTTATAATGATGATAGGTTTACTTCTAGAACCACTATTTAATAAGATTAAAACTGATAAGATAAATAAAAAAGTATTAGACTCTCTTAAAGTACTTAGAACGTGGATATTCGTAGTAATAGGTATGACAATATTTAGAGCATCCACATTTACAGAAGCTTTCAAAATGATTGGCAGAATCTTTACAGGTACAAGTAAAGGTATAATGAGTTATGGACTTTCTATAATAGATTTCATAATAATAATTTTATTCATAGCATTATTATTCTTTATAGCATTTAGAGAAGAAAAAGGTAAAAAAGTAAATGAAGAAATTGTTAATAGTTTCCCATTTAATAAGTATTTAGTTTATTATATATTAATAGTTATGATTTTAGTATTTGGAATATATGGTCCAGGTTATAATGCTAGTGACTTTATATATGGACAGTTTTAGGAGGGCAACATGAAAGTAAGAAATGAAATATTAAGTATAGTAGCATTCATCATATTATCATTAACAACAATATACTTCCTAGATAGATTATTTATTCCTAAATGGATTACTAATGATGATAACTCTCATAGTTTTATAACAAGAGGGTACTATGCAGAACCAAAAAATACAATAGATGTTCTTTTCTTAGGAAACTCTGATACTTATAGGGGAGTTTCACCTATGAAAATATGGGAAGACTATAATATTACAAGTTATAGTTACGTATCAGCTGGACAAAGAATATGGACTTGTTACTATATGCTAATTGAAGCATTAAAAACTCAAAAACCAAAAGTAATATTCTTAAATGTTGATAACTTCTTCTTTAATAATCAATCATCTACTGGTAACTATAAAAAAGTATTTGATAATATGAAACTAAGTAAGAATAAAATAGATGCTCTAACAGACAAAACATTTAACTTTAGTTATGGACAAAAAGCATCTATGATTATGCCAATACTAGGATATCATTCAAGATATAATGAATTAAATAAAAATGACTTTAAATATGCTTTAAGTGACTATTATAATCCACATAAAGGAATGGATATAACAACAGTAAAAAAAGGATATACTAAAGATTATATCTATGATAGTGATAAGAGAGCTAAACTAAATGATACCAATAAAAAATATATAGACCTAATAGTTAAAACAGCAAAAGAAGAGGGTATTGATATAGAGTTTATATGGATTCCTTCACCAGATTCATGGAAAAGAGAAAGAAGTAATACAGTAAGTGATTACGCTAAAGAAAATGGTATTAAATTTACTGACTTAAATTTAAACTATAAAGACTTTAAATTAGACTTCAAAGAAGATACTTGTGATGAAGGAGATCACTTAAATGTATATGGTGCTACTAAAGTATCAAATTACTTAGGTAAATATATAAATGATAATTATAAATTTGATAAACATGATGAAAAACTAATTGCAAGATGGAACAAAGATCTAGAAACTTATAAAAATGATATAAAAGAACTAGAAAAACTAGGTAAATAATATAAGACTATGTAAGAAATTACATAGTTTTTATGTTAAAATAAAAGTGGATGTGATTATTATGAATCAGTTTGCAAATACACTTATAAAAACTATTTTATCAAATCCATTTTATTGGATAGTAGTTTTAAGTGGATTATTTTGTGCAATATTCTCAAAAAAGATAACAGGTAAAGCAGGAGAATTTTGGGTAAAAAGAGAAGTTAATAAACTTCCAAAAGATGAATATATAGTATATAATGATTTAATGTTACAAATAGACGAAAATAAAACAACTCAAATTGATCATTTGGTAATTTCTAAGCATGGTTTATTTGTTATTGAAACAAAACAGTGGAATGGATATGTATATGGTAAAAAAGAAGAACATAATTGGATTTATAAAGCAGGTAACAAAAAAGTATATATAAATAATCCATTAAGACAAAATTATGGTCATAAAGAAACATTAAAAAAATTATTAAACTTAGAAGACAAACAGATAATACCTTTAGTTTGCGTATCTGGAAGAGGAACATTCAAAGTAAATTCAAACGAAATAATATATATAAATGATTTATTAACAAGAATACAGAGCTATGAAGAAAACACAATAGATAACATACAAGAGATAGTAGATATAATTAATAAATCAAATATAATAGACAAAGAAAAAAGAAAAGAACATATAAAGCATGTAAAAAATATATCACAAGAAGATAAAAAAAGATGTCCTAAATGTGGTGGAAATCTAGTTAAAAGAAATGGTAAATATGGAGAATTTATTGGTTGTTCAAATTACCCAAAATGCAAATTTATATTAAAAAACAAATGATATGGATGTGATTACTATGAAAGAAGAAATAACTAAAAAGATAGAACAAGTACAAAAACATTTCAAGAAAGATAAAAATATTTTAGAATTAACTTTATTTAATTATGAAGGTTATTATATTTATATTAGACTAGATGAACTTAAAAGTACTAAGACATATAAACTTAGTTGGATAGACTTAGCTCTTATGCAAACTAAAGATATAGAAAAATATGTTAGTTATGAATATATACCAAATGATAGAATAATTGAATTTATAAATAATGTTAATAACTTAGAGAATATAGAAACTACTTTTATAGAAGATAATCTTAGTGATGAAAGATTAGTTACTCTAAATGTAAATATTGAAACATCTAATAAAGAAAAGATAAGTGTTAAGTTTAATAAATATATACCAAAAGAGATAACTTATATTTACAATATACTTAATTTTACATTTCAAAGTCTTCCTAAAAAGTTAGAAGGATTTCTTTATGAAATGATATCTAGTTTAACAGGTGAATCAAATAAATATGAATATAAAAAAGAATTTAATTTTGATTTATTTAATGATGATATAGATGAAATATTTGATGATAGAATTATAGAACGTGGTATGGAATATTATGATGATGGTAGTGTATTATTCTTAGAAAAAATAGATGATAGATATTTTGCAGTAGTCGAAGGAACTAAAGATTACCTAGTTGTTGTCAAATATAACGAAGATGAAAAGAAACTACAACTATATTGTAATTGCCCATGTGAATATTTTTGTAAGCATATGTATGCAGTTTTAGAATCTATTAGAAATAAAGATATGCGTAGATTCTATAAAATAACTCATAAAAATAACACTAAAGATTTATTAGAAAAAGTATTGAGTTTTGATTATTATCTATGCGTTGGTGTAGTAGAAGATGAACTTGAAGTAGTGAATAATGAAGGCAATATAGAAATAGTACCAGTAGTTGATGAAAATAACAATCCTATATGGGATATACTAGAAGATGATGAAAATGAATCACTAACTAAAGAAATAGAAAATATCATAAAAGAAAAAAAGAGTTAAATTAATTAACTCTTTTACTATGCATTTAATAACTTACAATCATAATCATATAATAATTCATTAACATTATTTATATTATATACTTTATTAATAAAGCAAAATCTAATTATTAAATCAAAATAATTATTTTTAGGAAGTGAATAAGAGGCACTATCTAGTAATTCAACTATCTCAAGTTCATTAAGTTCTAATGAAAGACCAAGTAATATAATAGTTTCTTTAGAAGGATGATAATTTTTATCACTTCTTATCTTAGAAAATAATCTTCTATCAATATGTACTTTATTATAAACATCACTATCTTTAAGATTTCTTTCATCAATCATTTTAAATAACATTGTTTGAAAATCATTATATTTATCATTATCTTTTAAATATTGTTCAACTGGATTAATACTTTTTTTATATTGTGGTTCCTCGCAAATTTCTAAATCATCATCTTCACTATAATACTCATCATAAAAAATATTTTTAAGTTTTCCCCTAAATATAAATTCACTTTTCTTATGTTCAGTTTTATCTTCTTTTTCTAAATTTAAATTAATATATTTTTTTAATTCTTCTTTCATAATTTCCTCTTTAGGTAATTATAACATAAATGTCACTTTTAAAGCGACCAAATAAATAATAGAAAATATTATTATTAAAGAGAAAAGAGGGAGAGAGTATGAAAAATAAAATGAGAGATAACGAAATGGATATAGTGTTTTTACTTGATAGAAGTGGTTCTATGAGTGGGATAGAAAAGGACACAATCGGAGGATATAATAGTTATATCAATTCACAAAGGGGAAAGAACGTAAAAGTAACAACAATATTATTTGATGATAAGTATGAAGTGTTACATAATAGGGAAGATATTGATAATGTAAAAAAACTAACTAATAAAGAATATTATGTTAGAGGATGCACTGCATTATTAGATGCAATAGGTAAAACTATAAGAGAAATGGAAGATAAAGATCCTAATAAAGTAATATTTGTTATTACAACAGATGGTTATGAAAATTCGTCAACAAAATATAACAAGTCACAAATAAAAGAATTAATACAAGCTCATAAAGATTGGAAATTTACATATATTGGAGCTGATATAGATTCGTATAGTGAAGGAAGAAGTCTAGGAATAGATGATGCATTCATTGCAAACTATGAAAAGAGTGAAAAAGGCGTAGGAAAACTATATAAAGCAGTAAGTAAATTAAGTTGTATTTTCTACGATGATGAAGAATTAGATGCAAGTTGGAAAGAAGAATTAGAATAATATAGCAAGATAAAACTAATTATGCTAAAATAATACCATAGGAAGTGAGTAGTATGGAATTATTTAGAAAAGCAATATTAGTTATACATGGTTTTGCAGGTGGAGTATATGATCAAGAATATTTAACACATAGATTAGAACTAGTTAGTAACTATGATGTTTTTACTTTTACTTTACCAGGACATGATGGTGATTTTAAAAAGAAAATAACTTATAAAGATTGGATTAAAAAAGTAGATAGTGAAATGGAATTTTTAATATCTAATGGCTATAAAAAAATATATGTTGTAGGACATTCCATGGGTGGAGTATTAGCTTCATATGTGGCATCAAAATATCCACAAGTTAAAAAGCTAGTCTTAGTAGCACCTGCTTTTAGAATAAGTGGTTTTGAAAATACTAAGTTTAATATCAATACTGCCCTAACTTCAACTCCAAAAATATTTGAAGAATATGGAGCACAACTAGTAACAAATAGATTATTAAAACTACCAGCTAATTGTTATATAGAATTCTTTAAAATAGTAAAAGAACTACAAGATTGTATTAAAGAAGTCAAAATACCAACATTAATACTAAGAGGTACATCAGATTTTATAGTTCCCCAAGAATCAGTAGAATACGTATATAGTTGTGTACAAAATAATTTAAAGAAACTAGTAATGTTAGAAAAAACTACACATGATGTATTTAGAGAAAATAAAAAAGCTCAAGCAACAGACCTTGTAATAGAATTTTTTAAGAATAAAAATAATTTATTAAATTTTCCAAATGGAATAACAGAAAATGATAAAGAGAATTAAGATTACTTCGGTAATCTTTTTAATTATGTTATAATATTTTTAGGTGATAATATGACTATTATAGAATATGAAGAAAAATATTTAGAAGATGTAAAAGACTTACTAGTTGAATTAGAAGAATATATTCTTACAATCGATGAAGACGACTTAGACCAATTACATAAAGACTATAGAGATAAAATGGCAGTAATTGATTTAAAAGAAGCATATGAAAACGAAGGTAAATGCTTTTTAGCATTAGATAACAATAAAGTAGTTGGACTAGTAATTGGATGTATATTTCCATATGATGAATATGATTATTTAGATTATAAATGTCCAAGAAGAGGAGAAATAACAGAACTTATTGTAAGTAAGAAAATAAGAAGCAAAGGTGTTGGTAAAGAATTAATGGACAAGATGGAAGAATACTTTAAAAGTCTAGGCTGTGAATATGTAATAGTAGATGTATTCGCATACAATCATAATGCAGAAAACTTCTATAATAAAAAAGGATATCATACAAGAATGAAAACATTAATAAAAAAGATTGATGAAGATAAGAAAGAAGGTATATAATGATTAATTATTTAATGAGTGGAATAGACAAAGAAAATGGATTCACTAAAGAACAAATAGAATCTTTAAAAAAAGATATAAAAGATAATAGTGTTATTACTTTTATAGCATCGGACTTTGATAATACTGAAAAAATAGATAAGCATAAAAACTTGTTAGTAGATGCATTTAATAAAGCAGGTATTAATTTTAAATGTGAATATCTTATTGATAAAAGAGTATCTAAAAAAGAAGCAAAAGAATTATTAAATAAATCTAATATAGTCTTTCTTATGGGCGGAGATACATATAAAGAAATGCAAAGTATAAATGAATACAAGATTAAAGATAATATTATAAGTAGAGATTTAATAATAGGCGTTTCAGCAGGCAGTCTAAATCAAAGTAAAAATGTTATTTATTTAGATGAATATCAAGATTATAAATTAGTTAAATATGAAGGTTTAGGTTTAGTAGATTTTAATATATATCCACATCTAGATTTTAAAAATGAAGAATTTCTAAAAGAAATATTTACTGTAAGTAATGATAGGCCACTAATTGCTCTTCCAAATGAATCATTTATTAGATGTGAAAATGGAAACTTAGAGTACTTTGGAAATTATTATAATGTTAAAAATAGTGTTATGATTATAAATGGTAAAGAGTATAGTGATATTAAAGAAATTGTAAACCTAAAGTAAATTTACAATATGTATAAATAATATAATGAAAAACATAGTTATAGAATCAAAACAATTAAAAGATTTAGATATAAATGATACATTCTTTGATTCACTAAAAAGTGATTATAAAGACTTTATTATTTGGTTTAATAATCACTTAGATAGAAAAGCATATGTAACATATCAAAACAATAAAATAACATCTATTTTAGTACTAAAAACAGAAGATGAACTAGAAATAAATAATAATTTTACTAAAAAATTTAAGCCATCTAAAAGATTAAAAATATGTACTTTAAAAGTAATAGATAAATATAAAAGACTAGGTACTAAATATTTAGAAATTGCTTTTAACGAAGCTATAAATAATAATGTAAATGAGATATATATAACACTTTACACTAATCATAAAGATTTAATAAATCTATTAGAAAAAAATAATTACACATATTATTGTGATAATACTAATAATGAAAGAGTATATGTAAACAAAATAAAAGAGTTTTAAATCTCTTTTTAATCTGGATCTTCAAAATGAAAGTCATCATCTTCGAGTTCAGTTTCTTCGAATCTATATGACTCATTATCTTTAACTTTACTTTGTTTCTTTTTAGTACCAAATAAAGACCCAATAAATAATGTTTTTAATAAACTATGCTTATTCTTTTTTATTTCTTTTTCTTTCTTATGTATTTTAGTATTTAATTCAATAGTTTCATTAGCTATCTCATTAGTAGTATCAACGATTCTTTCTATTAAATCTAAATATCCCTTAATAGTTTTTGCTTTACTATTCTTAATACCTTTAATATCTTCATCAAAATCATCTAAGTCATTATTGTTTTCTATTAATGTTAAATAATAATTATAAAATCTAATTAAAGTATCATAACAATCAGCAGAGCATTTTATAACTTTTTTTAACTTAGTTTCATCATCTAATTCATCAAGTTTAAGTTTCCTAATAATTTTATCATAGTTATACATTTCCATAGTAATACCTCTATAAAAGTATATCATAATTTTGAAAAAACATAAATTTATTGTATAATACCTAAAGAGGTATATTATGGCAAACTTTACTAAAAAAGCAATCAAGGACACATTTATAACATTACTAAAAGAAAAACCTTTTAATCAAATAACAGTAAAAGATATAGTAGATGAATGTGGAGTAAATAGAAATACATTTTATTATCATTACGAAGACATAAATGATTTACTTGAAAATGTTATTACTGAAGAAACAGACATTTTAATTAAAAATTATCCAACTATAGATTCAATAGACATGGCAGTAGAAGTAGCTATTAAATATGTACTTGAAAATAAAAAGACTATTCTAAATATTTATAATCACTTAGATAAAAATATATATGAGAGATTCATAATGGACACTTGTGAATATACAGTTAGAACACTAATAAACTCAATTACTAAAAATATGAACATAAATGAAAAAGATAAGAAGTTCTTAATTAGTTTTATAAAGTGCCAATTCTTTGGATTCTGTATTGACTGGTTATCAAGAAACTTAGATGAAGAATATGTAAAAGAGTATGTAACATATACTAAAATAAGTAAAGAAATATTATTAGAATTTATAAGTAAACATTCTAATTAATATTCTTTTTTTATGCATTAAAACCATTTTGTCTAAAAATTAAACATCATAAAAAAACTGTCCATTTAAAAAAATGTATTATGAGGTTATACTATTTATATAATGAAAGGAGGAACTAAGATGAGTAAATTTATACGTATAGCTAAAACAAGTTACATAGTTATGTCTATCATATTATGTATTCTAGGATTAGTACTTATGATAAATCCAGCATTTTCACAAACAATGTTAGTTGTAATATGTGCAATACTTTTAATAGCATTTGGTATGATTAAATTATTTGGTTATTTCTCAAATGACCTATATCGTTTAGCATTTCAATATGACTTGCCATTTGGTATTTTACTTCTAGTACTTGGTATTATTATTCTAATACATCCTGAAGGATTTATTAACTTTATATGCATAGCATTAGGTTTATCAATATTTACTGATAGTATGTTTAAAATACATATTGCTAATGAAGCACATAAGTTTGGTATTCGTGAATGGTATTTAATTCTAATATTTGCAATACTTGCTTGTATCTGTGGTATAACACTAATGATAAAGCCTAGTGAGAGTGCTATGGTATTAACTATATTACTTGGAGCTAACCTTTTAGTAGAAGGTATTCTTAGTTTAATAACAGTTATTACATCAGTTAAAATATTCAAAGAAAAGAAAAAATAGTTTAAAGGAGACATATATATGACAGCAGAATTTACTAAAGATATGAAAAAAACTCATACTATACTAGCACCAGATATATTTCCAGTACATATGAGACTTCTAAAAAAAGTATTTAAATTATATGGATATAATGTAGAAGTACTTCATTATGAAGGAAAAGATGTTATAGATACCGGACTTAGTTACTTACATAATGATATTTGTTATCCAGCTATATGTGCGATAGGACAACAACTTTATGCACTTAAAAGCGGAGATTATGATACACATAAAGTAGCTTTAATACAATTTCAAACTGGTGGTGGATGTAGAGCATCTAATTATATTTGTTTACTTAGAAAAGCTTTAGAAAGTATGGGATATGACTATATACCAGTTATTTCAGTAAGTACAAGTAACATAGAAAAATGTAGTGGATTTAAACTAACACCAATGATGATGTATATGTCTCTTAGAACTATTATCTATGGAGACTTTATAATGCTTTTAAAGAATCAAGTAAAACCTTATGAAAAGAAAAAAGGTGAAACTGATAAATTAGTAGATTATTGGATAAATAAATTATCTACTGATTTTGCTTCTAAGAAAAGTTTAAATAATAGAAGTATGAAAAAAAATCTAAAAAGTATTGCTAAAAGCTTCCATGAGATTAAAAGAGCAGATAGAAAATTAAAGAAAGTTGGTATCGTAGGAGAAATATATGTTAAATATTCTCCATTTGGTAACAACAATTTAGAAGAATTCTTACTTAAAGAAGGATGTGAGTACATGGTACCAGGAGTACTAGCATTCTTTGAATTTTGTTTTTCTGATGGAGAAATAAATCATAAATATTATGGAAAAAATAGAGTAAGTATGTATGCAGGAAAGACTGTAGAATCAATTGCATCTTCTTGGGAAAAAGACATGGAAGAAGCATTAAAACCATATCCTGAATTTGTATGTCCAACTCCATTTAAAAAAATAAAGAAACTTGCAGATCGAGTAATAGATAGAGGAGTAAATATGGGAGAAGGATGGCTTTTACCAGGAGAAGTATCTGAGTTAATAGAAAAAGGATATAACAATATTATATGTGCTCAACCATTTGGATGTCTTCCTAATCACATAGTAGGTAAAGGTACAATTAGAACACTTAGAATGTTATATCCAAATGCTAATATATTTCCAATAGATTATGATGCAGGAGCTTCAAAAGTAAATCAAGAAAATAGAATTAAATTAATGCTAGCTATTGCAGAAGAAGGTGATAAGTAATATGAAAAGAGTAGGTTTTGATATAGGATCTACTACTATAAAATGTGTAGTAATTGATGAAAAAGAAAATATAATATTTAAGAAATATGAACGTCACTATTCTGAGATAAGAAGTGCTATATTAAAAATAATAAATGATTTAAAACAAGTAATAAAGAAAGACAAGATAACAGTAACTATTTCAGGTTCAGCGGGGCTTGGTTATGCAGAAAGTCTAAAAATTCCATTTGTTCAAGAAGTATTTGCAGAAAAAATAGCAGTTAAAAAGTATTACCCAAATACTGATACAGTTATAGAACTAGGCGGAGAAGACGCTAAAATGTTGTTTCTTACTGGTGGATTTGAAATGAGAATGAATGGTAGTTGTGCAGGTGGAACAGGTGCATTTATAGACCAAATGGCTTCATTATTAAATGTTAATGGTGAAGAATTAAATGAATTATCAAGTCATCATGATAAGATATGTAATATTGCATCTCGTTGTGGAGTATTTGCTAAATCAGATGTACAGCCATTACTTAATCAAGGTGTTAGAAAAGAAGATATAGCTGCTGGTATATTTAGAGCAGTAGTAAATCAAACAATATCAGGATTATCTCAAGGAAGAGAAATAGGTAATAATGTTTTATATTTAGGTGGACCATTATACTTCTATAGCGAACTTAGAAATAGTTTTGATGAAGTATTAAATACTAAAGGAGTACTTCCTGATGATTCCCTTTACTTTGTAGCAATAGGCTCAGTACTAGCAAATGTAAAAGAAGAAACAACTCTTCTATCACTAGAAAACAAATTTAAAAAGTTCAAAGAGCAAAATAACTATGTAAAAACTAAACCACTTTTCAAAGATAAAAAAGAATATGAAGAATTCTTGAAAAGACATAACGACACAACTATAAAAGAATTAGATAAACCAAGTAAAAATATGTATCTAGGAATAGATGCAGGAAGCACAACAATAAAGATGGTTCTTTGTGATGATGATGGTAACATATTTAATTCATATTATTCACCAAACGAAGGAAGTCCAGTAGAAATAGTTAAAAAATATTTAATAGATTTATATAACAAGTATCCAAATATTAACATTAAATCTAGCGCAGTAACTGGTTATGGAGAAGAATTAATTAAAAATGCATTTAATATAGATTATGGTGTAGTTGAAACAATTGCTCACTACACGGCAGCAAAGAAAATAAATCCTAAAGTAGATTTTATACTTGATATAGGTGGTCAAGATATAAAATGTTTTAAGATAAAAAATGGTTCAATAGATAGTTTATATTTAAATGAAGCATGTTCTTCAGGATGTGGTTCTTTCTTACAAACATTTGCTAAAGCTTTAGGATACACAACAGAAGAATTCTCACATTTAGGTCTTTATGCTAAAAGTCCAGTTAGTTTAGGTTCAAGATGCACAGTATTTATGAATAGTGCAGTTAAACAAGCTCAAAAAGATGGTGCTTCAGTAGAAAGTATAGCAGCAGGCCTTTCAATGAGTGTAGTTAAAAACGCATTATATAAAGTTATAAGATGCGCTAGTCCAAAAGACTTAGGTGAAAACATAATTGTTCAAGGTGGAACATTCTTAAATGACTCAGTACTAAGATCCTTTGAAATGGAAATTGGTCACAATGTAATAAGACCAAAATATTCAGGACTTATGGGAGCATACGGAAGTGCACTTTATAGTAAAGAAAAAGAAAGTGATAAAAGTAAAGTATTAACTTTAGAAGAACTTAAAAACTTTAACTACGAAACAAGAAATATAAATTGTAATGGATGCACTAATCATTGTAACTTGGTTATAAATACATTCGATAAGAAAAGAAGATTCATCGCAGGTAATAGATGTTCAAAACCTCTTAACAAAGGCAATCTTCAAGAACACTATGACTTATATGAATATAAACAATCTTTATTAAAAGAATTCATGAATAATGAAATAGATGAATCTAAGACTACTATTGGTATACCTCTAGTACTTAATATGTATGAACTATTACCATTTTGGTATACTTTATTTAAAACTTTAGGACTTAATGTAGTAGTGTCTCCATTTTCATCAAGAAGTCTCTATTTAAAAGGACAACACACAATACCATCAGATACAATTTGTTATCCAGCAAAACTAGTTCATGGCCATATAGAGTATTTATTAGATTCTAAAGTAGACTATATATTCTATCCTAGTATGAGCTACAATGTTGATGAAAAACTTGGTACTAATCATTATAATTGTCCAGTAGTAGCATACTATCCTCAAGTTATAAGAGGCAATATAAATAATCTAAACAAAGATACTTTTATAGATGATTTTATAAGTTTAGCAGATAAAAAACAATTCTTAAAAAGAATAAAAACTATAATTAAATATTATAATATTGAAACTACTGAATCTGGTCTTAAAAAAGCTGTAGAAAAATCTTATGAAGCATATAATGATTACTTATCAAAAATAAGAACTAAGGCAGAAGAATTTATGGGAATTGCTTCATCTAAAAATATGCCTATAATTGTATTATGCGGTCGTCCATATCATTTAGATCCTGAAATAAATCATGGTATTAATAAACTTATAACTTCACTTGGAGCAGTAGTTATAACTGAAGACAGTATTAGTCATAAAGTAAAACCATTTAAAACTAAAGTAATGAATCAATGGACTTATCATTCAAGACTATATGCTGCTGCTAAATACATAAGTGAATCTAAAGATAATATTAATTTAGTTCAATTAGTATCTTTTGGTTGTGGAGTAGATGCAGTAACAACTGATGAAGTAAGAAGAATTATTGAAAGTAAAGACAAAGTCTATACACAAATAAAGATAGATGAAATATCTAATATGGGAGCAATTACCATAAGACTTAGAAGTTTACTAGCTATAATTGATAACAAAAATGTAAAGAATAAGTAATGTTATTGTTTTAAATTTATTATGAATGTAAAATGATAATGTAGTAGGAGGTAGATATGGAACTAACAGCAGCAGCTGAATGGTTAAATACTACATTTAGTGGATTTGATCATACTATACTAAATATTTTACATGAACTAGCACTTCTAACACATAGTAATCTAAACTGGTTATTTAAGTTTATAAGTTTATTTGCTGAAAAAGGTCTATTCTTAATTTTGTTAAGTATATTCTTAATGCTATTTAAGAAAACAAGAAAGTTTGGAATATGTATGTTTGGAGCAATAGGAGCAGGTGCTATTATAACTAATTTTATATTAAAAGATATGGTAGCTAGACCTAGACCATATATGAGTAGTGTCTTAGAATATAACGAATGGTGGAAATATGCAGGAAGTGTTACCGAAAGTGATTTCTCATTCCCAAGTGGACACACAACAGCTATGACAGCAGCAATGATGTCTTTAGTATTCATGGCTAAAACAAAAAATAAATATTGGTGTTTTCTATTTATAATACTTATGGGTATATCAAGAAATTATCTTATGGTTCACTATCCATCAGATGTAATAGGTGGTATGTTATCAGGACTAATCGGAGCAACTGTTGCATACCTCATAACAATATTAATTTACAAGATACTAGACAAATACAAAGATGTAAAATTATTTAACTTTATAAAGAACTTTGATATAATAAATGCAATGAAAAAGAAATAATCATTGCATTTTTAAATGCTAAAAAATATTTATTATAAAAGTGAAAGAGAGCTAATTATGTATACAAGTAAAGAAGAAATATTTAAATACCTAGATAACTTAAATATTAAATATAAAAGAATAGATCATAAAGCAGTATTCACCATGGAAGAAATGTCAGAATTAAAATTAGATGACGAAGTTGAAGTAGTTAAAAATCTATTCATCAGAGACGATAAAAAACAAAATTATTATTTAATACTAGTTGCTGGAGAAAAAAGAGTAAATCTAAAAGAATTAAGAAATACTCTAGGACTTAGACCTCTAACATTTGCAAACGAAGAAGATTTAGAAAAATATTTAGGTCTTAAAAAAGGCTCAGTAACAGTACTTGGAATACTTAATGACAGAGAACACAAAGTAAAAGTATTAATAGATGAAGACATAAAAAGTTTCAAAGAAATAGGGATGCACCCAAATGAAAATACATCATCTATCTGGTTAAAATTAGAAGACATAGAGCGTATATTAAAACTTAATAACGTAAGTTATAGTTTTATAAAAATATAGTCAATTTAATTGGCTTTTTCTATTGACATAAAATATATATAATAGTATTATTGTATTATGCAAGTAATACAGTGAAAGGAGTTCATATGAGTTATACATTTGATAACAATATACCAATCTATATTCAACTAGTAGATATTATTAAATTGGATATAGTATCAGGTAAATTAAGTGTAGGAAGTAGATTACCTTCTGTAAGAGAGCTAGCATTTTACTACAAAGTTAATCCAAATACTATGCAAAAAGCTTTAGTAGAACTAGAAAATGAAAAACTAATTTATACTGAAAGAACAAATGGTAAATATGTTACTAATGATTCAAAAGTAATAAACAAAGCTAAAGAAAAACTAGCTAAAGAAAAAGTAAATGAATATTTAAGTTCTATGAATAGTATAGGTATAACATATGAAGAATCTATTAAGTACTTGCAAGAATTTGGAGGAAAATAATATGGAACTTTTAGAGTGCAAGAACCTATCAAAGAGTTTTGATAATAAAAAAATTCTAAAAGATGTAAACCTAATAATACCTAGAGGTAAAATAGTAGGTCTTCTAGGTAAAAATGGGCAAGGAAAAACAACACTAATAAAACTTATTAATGATTTACTTACTCCAACTAGTGGTGAAGTACTTATAGAAGGACTACATCCAGGAGTAGAATCAAAAAAGATTATTTCTTACTTACCAGAAAGAACTTACTTAGATAAAGAAATGAAAGTAATAGATACACTAAATTACTTTAATGAATTCTATGTTAACTTTAATATTGAAAAAGCAAAAAAATTACTTAAAGATTTAGATTTAGATATAAACTCTAAAATATCTAAGATGTCTAAAGGTATGCAAGAAAAGCTACAACTTATTCTTGTTATGAGTAGAGAAGCTGATCTTTATATTTTAGATGAACCATTAGGTGGAGTAGACCCAGCTACTAGAGATTATATATTAGACACAATACTTTCTAACTTCAAAGAAGGAAGTAGTGTAATAATATCAACACACTTAATTTCAGATATAGAAAGAATATTAGACGAAGTTATATTCATAGACAAAGGTAAAATAATATTAACAGCTTCTGCAGATGAACTTCGTAAAAAAGAAAAATCATCAATAGATGAGATCTTTAGGAGGACATTCAAATGCTCTTAAAAGTACTAAAATATGATTTAAAATTTACATACAAGAACTTAATAATATTCTATAGTTTATCATTATTCTTTGCTTTACTTGGAAGAATATGTGGATTATTTGATAATTCAGGAATAATGTTAATACTTTCAAAAATAAATAATGGAATTGCTGTTTCAATGTTAGTAAGTGTACTTATTAATAATCTAATGAGAGTATGGGCAAGACTTGTTCTAAACTTCTATAAAGATGAGTCTTACTTAACACACACATTACCAGTTAAAAAGAGTACATTATATTTATCAAAAGTGTTATGTGGGTTAATAACTATGTTAACATCAACTATAGTGATTGCCGCATCACTATTAATATGTTATTACTCAAAAGAAAATATTGAACTATTAAAAAATAGCTTAAATATAGTAGCTAATCTCTATGAAAGCAGTATAACAAATTTACTTTTACAAGTATTTACATTACTATTCTTAGAATTTACATTTATTTTACTAACAGGTTATATAGGTATAATACTAGGTCATAAATCAAATAACAATAAAATGTTAAAAAGTTGCTTATATGGATTCTTAACATATATGGCTTTATCCATAATTATACTTTTAGTTGTCTATGTTTCAGGTTTATTTAATAGTGACATAATGAATATATTTACAAGTACAACTTTCACACTAACAACATTTAAAAGCATACTTTTAATTGTAATGATAACATACACTGTATTAATAATCATAGAATATATAGTTGGACTTAAAACAGTAGAATCTGGAGTAAATATTGATTAGTTATAGAAAAAGTGTTATAATATAAACACTTTTTTATTTGGGGGTTAATATGACTGGTTTAAAAAAAGAAAAACCTATATATACAAGAAAAATAGGTACTTCATTCTTAAATAAGGCAAATGATGAAGCAATCAAAATAAATGAAAAAATAAAAAGTGAAGAAGAATTACCTGAATACTATATAACGAGCTTATTTAGAAGAAATGAAGACTTAAGAGTCGAAGCATATGCAGCATTAGATATTATAGAAAAATCATTAAAGAAAGACTTAAAGAAATCTTATATAGAATGTGGTGCAATGGTAACTTTAGGTTTAGCAAATGTAGCACTATTATTTATAATTCCCATGGTAGGTATAATAACATCTATAGTTTATGCGGGTGGCCTTTATAAAAGATTAAAAAAACTAAGTAAAGAAGATAATGAATCATTAAAAAAAGAATTAGAAGAAACACTTAAAAAGGCAGATAATGTAATAGAAACTATATCTGATAATGAACAATGTATTGTTAAAAAAATAACGAAAATGAGAAGTGAGAGACTATTAGTAGAAGAAAAAACAGAAGCAAAAGTAAATGCATATATGGAAGCAAACTATAGAATTCAAGAATATGTAAGTACTGGTATAGTACCTAAAAACTTAGATGAAGAAACAAGAAAAACAATAATAGATTTATTACAACGCGATTTAAATACTAATGAAACAAACTTAGAAATACTATTAAAAGAAACAAAAGATAAAGTATCAGAAGATACAATTATAAAGAAGTTAAAATAAATATTAAAAGGGGTACATTATGATAGAAGAAACAAGAGAAAAAACATTAACTACAAAACAAATAGGAAATAAAATGCTAGAAAACATTGAAAAAGAAGCATTTGAACTTTATAAAGAAGCATTAGATGATAAAAATAACAATGAATATTATTTATATGAACTAGCTCAAAAAAATGAATATTTAAAGTCAAGAGTACCTAAAGCATTTGAAGTTATCAATAAAGGATTAGGAGAAGAGATAAGAGCAGATAGAAAAAAGAAATTTAGAATAATGTTATTAGGAGCAATTAGTATAGCAACATCAATAATAGCACCTGCTGAAATAGGAATAATTGTATCATTAGCATACATTACTATCGCATATAAAGAAATAAAGAAAAGCTTAGAAAAAAAGAAAAATGGTTCTTTTGAAAAAGAAATGCTAGATATATTTCACAAAGTAACAGGAATTATGACTAACATTGAAAATAATCAAACATTTATCATCAAAAGACTAAAAGAAGCGAGTAAAAGAAGAGTTGAGAATATAAAAGAAGATCCATATAAAGTAAAAAGATTATTAGAAGCTAATCTCATAATTCAAGATTATTTAAATTATGATAGACTCCCAGAAAAAATGGATGATGATATTAAAAACACAATAATCAATATATTAAGACAAGATTTAAACTCAAATGAAACTTCACTAGAAGCTTTATTAAAAGAAGCAAAAGAAAAAGTATCATTAGATACATTAGTTAAAAAACTAGAATGTGATGGGAAATAATTCTGAATAAGTCAATAAAAAGTGGACACTAAAAAAGAATTTATTGAAACCCTAGTT
>ULVD01096797.1_pt1 | contig 63429 bp, 90 predicted proteins | sample 1959101 | NCBI WGS metagenome assembly ULVD01 (sample SAMEA4835777, study PRJEB28245) | human gut metagenome | biome: gut microbiome; material: fecal sample | place: Denmark | collected 2008
TTTTTTTAGTTTTCATTTTCTCATAACCTCCAATTATAAAAGGGAATGGGCGGCGGTTTTACCGCCCGTGGATTCTATTTTTTACCAGCGGATAAGAATGTGCAGGAGCACGGCGAACGATATTCAGCAGCCGATAGCGGCGGCAATGCCGCCTAAAATCGCGACGCCATGAAAGACGATCCACAACGGCGACCAGCGACGGAGCCGGACGGAAACGCGCTTGTGTTGCATACGCATGACCATTTTTTCACCTTCATTTATTTCAAAACAAGCGTGCCGCGGTTCATCCGCCCACGCAACGCGCCGAACTGGATGCCGTCGATACGATCCATCCCGCCGCCACGGGCGGGCGTGTAAAGGTACAAGGGTAGTTGACCGTTTCGAGATACTCCCCGGACGGCATAGCCGTCTTCAACGTAGACGTTCCAGCCGTTTACAATGTGCCATCCGTCCTGGATTTTCGTTTTCTTATTGCCGTTTTGCATGATTTTATCCCCCTTTTATTTTTGTGCCGCCCATACGAGCGCGTCGGCGGCGTCCATGATCTTGTATCCGCCGTACACCTTTACAACGGTTTCATCGGCGCAACACCATCGCGCCGCGGCCCGCCTTGAGACAAAAAGCAATTCAAGCCCGGTACGGCGCTTGCCGTCGTCAATCACTTGTCCGTTGTCGACCTCTACCGGGATACAATGCTCCCCGGCGGCGGATCGGGCCGCGATGAAGTCGCACAACGTGGACAAGTCCGGCTGATAGTAGTACTTGTTTTCTTCGTGGCAAAAAGCATACAAGCGGTTTTTCCTCATGATTTTATCCCCCTTTTCAGCATTCGACTGCATCCCGTACGGCATTCCATGCGCGCGCGGATGCCTGATTCAATGCGCGGGCTTGCACGTCAAGCCATGTTTCACGGCTATTGGGATTGAGTTCCCCGCCGCGTTTCTTCTTGAGTTCCGATGGCGTGCAAAGCCGTTCGGCAATATCGCAATCGTAAAACAGCGCGCACGCGCCATATGAGTATTCACGCCACGTTCCCGCGCCGTTCCGGGCGATGCGGCAAAATTCCGCGCGCGTTTGCGGTGCGGCGTAATATGCGCGTTCGACGTTTTCGACTACGTCGCCCATGAGTTCACGCGCGTACAAGGTTACGCCGCGATCCCACGCGCTTCCATCCGTTCGGGATTCGAGGGTTTCAAGCGCTTTTTTCATTGTTTCAAGATTGATATTGTTATACATTTTATACACCTCTGATTCTATTTTTATGCAAACATATTGAGCAGGACGCAAAATCCATAGCAGGCGGCCCACGCGGCGGCGACGAATGCCGCCGCGATAATGAACATCGCCGGGCTGTTGGGACGGACGTGGATAGTGATACGGCAGCGCATAGCGTTATACCCTCAAAAAGTTGTCAAGATGAACGCGGCGGCCAAAAACGCGTACAAACGCGCGTCCCGCCATGGTGTAGCCGACTTTATACCAATGCGGACGGCTGTCATGGTATGAAATCAATGCGCGGTCGTCTATACCGTTTTCAATGTCGTACAAGGCATAACCGCCGAATGCAGAATCGGCATAAACGGCGATGGGCTTGGAAGTGGTGTTCATAGTGTCTTTCATTGTTTACATCCCCCTTACTATCTCAAAATGCAAAATACAGATCGGCGGCATAAGAGATCAAACGTGAGCATTCCTCACTGGTAAGTTCGCCGCGCTTTTTCGCGTCAATAATTCGCGATTCCATTTCAAACAATGTTTCCACGCGATCCGCTTCCCGCGCCGCGGGAATTTCACTTTTAATAGCGGATTCAAAGCGCATAACGTGTTGCGATTTGATATCAAACTCAAAGTCGCGCACGTCGTTTGAATTCGCAATGTCGAGGACGTTTTCGGGAAGATCAAAGGAATAAAATCCGTCCTCAAAATAGGCGTTCCAACGTTCAATATCACGAAGTCCGCGGTAATAATCACGCGCAACACCAAACAGAACTTCGCCCGTTTCAGGGTTCATAATTTCAACTTTGATTCGGTTACAGTCAAGGTTAAAATAAGCATTTAAAACGTCCGCTTCAAACTTTTCACCGTTAAGATTCTCGACTTTGATAGTAGCAAGGGTTTTCATGTTCATTCCTTCCCGCACGGATCAAAAAACCGCGCTTTGCAAAATTGTACTTGACACTTTGCAAACCACGGTATAATATACAGATATCCCGTTTGCAAAATGTCTTGTCGGATGTTTTTTCGGGGGATACCGTCGCAATGAAGTTGCACCTTCATTGCGACATTTTTTTGCCCCGAAAACGGTCGTTTTGTCTGAGGATATACCCTTCATCCTCTGTCACTATAATATCAAATATTAGCAGTTTTGTCAAATAATTTTTTGCGATTTTAAGCTATTTTTTCCAGTAATTTCAAGGTTTTTCGCCGTTTTGGTGTTGCATACCAGTTCGCAAAAAAACAGCCCGGCAAGCGCCGATATTCCTGTACCTTCTCTTTTTCTTTATTCTTTTTCTCTTGTTCCTCTTAGATACAAGCGTGTAGATCATATATAGCGCCTATATAGGCGTATCGGCGCTAATATAATAGCAGCGCTGATTATATATACGCCATGCGCTTTTATAAGCGCTTGTTTGTTTCTTAACGCTGTTTGCTCCTTCTATTGCATCAAAGCGCCTATATACTACCAGCGCTATACGGAGGGAAAAAGAAGTAAATAGCGTTAATAGCGGGGAGAGTTACACGCGTCACAACGTCCAACGTAGGACGTTTGACGAACAGAGCACGATGCAGCCCCGCCGACGCGTCAAAGTAGCGCCCATGTTCGGCCCGCGGGAAGGCCTCAAAGGCACTCGGTCAGCCGTCCGGCACCGATCAGCTATCCGGCGCGCTCAAAGCGCTGTTCACGCCGTTGGTAATGTGCTCTTATGTGGCAACGCGCCCCGGCATATAGATTCGACGCTGCCGCCCTTGCTTCCAGGACGCCCCGCGGACGCCCCTCCCCCTGGTTTGCAGTTAGACGCGATGTTTCCGCGCAGCTAAAGCTTAGGACTCTTCCCCCCGTCCACCCATCCAATGTCCGTAAGCGCTGCTTGCATCCATCAACCTAATCGCCAATGAACGTCCCGACGAGAACGTCGTGAGCATGGCTACGCCCTTTCACGCACGCGTGAGCGCGTATGCGGCCATGTAGCGGGTGTCCTGCGCACATGCAGCAGCCCGATCACGGCTACAATGCGCCTGAGCACGCCCATTTTGCGATTTGAGAGGCACTTCACCCCGAAAGCGAGCATTTTATCCTGCGAAAACGAAACGCGTCCAGAAAGCGATTTAGATGGCAAATAGCGCATTCTGTTTATGAGCCAAAGATTAAAACGCACGAGAAGGGGTCTAATTTGCGATTTAAGGCACGGTTAAATCTTGGACGAGGAAATTATCGATTGAGACGCGAAAAACGCTCTGAGGGCAAAATAGCGGCAAAATAGAGCATTCTGGAATGAGTTGAGAGATGCAGAATGCGAAAAAGAGGGTAGGGGAGAGTGACTTTGATTGACATTTGCGGCTGATTTGGCTATAATTCATTGCATAAGACGCGCGACCTCTCACGGAAGTTGAACGGCGCGTTATTGAGCGGCGCACAAACGCCTCCCTTAGTGCAGAAGGTATGATAGCATCTGCACGTTGCTATCATGGATCCGATGCGATCGATCGGACGATGAGGCACAAAAACCGCTCGCGAGCAAATCCCGTGCGTATTGCGACGTACCAGTGGCTGCGCGAGCGTCCCAACTGGCGTCGTGAGTAGTGCGGGATTTAGAGGGTGATGCTCCAGGCATTGCCCTTATTTTTTTTGCTTGTTTTTGATCTTTTCCGACTACGGTGCTTCTTGAATAAATATTCTAAAATAGAAAAAGCGCCAATGTGGCGCTGAGGGTGTGCTATTTTGATGTGCTGATCTATGTCGCATATACTAATATCCAACGTAGGATGTTAGAAAGAACCGGGACTCAATCCCGGACGGTGAGGCGCAGTCCGAGGGCTTGGGCGACAGCGACTACGTCGGACAGGCGCACACCATTGCCGCCGTCTTCTTCGATCTTTCTGATGACTCGCACGCGCACGCCGGAGATTTTCGACAGCGTCTTTCTCTCCATTTGATGGTGGGCGCGACAGATCCAGATCATCTTTCCGACGTCGGAGAGCATTTCCGCCTGTTCCAACTCTTTTCTTGCGGACGGGCTGCTGTTTTTCAACTCTTCCCATCTGTCCCAAAAGCTTCTTTCTACCATTATATTTTCCTCTTTCTGTTAAACTGCGTCTATGTTGAGTAAAAATTTTCCATTGTGGTGTTAATGAAATTTTTACACCTCATTTCCAATAGCATTATCTCATACCTCGCACTTGATTGCACCTAAAAATAAATTGTAAATTTTCTGTGAGCAAAGAAACCCTCGTGCAGTTCGGCGAATCTCATAAGCAAATTGTAAGCAAATTGGCGTCGAAATCGTCGGTTTTTACTTGACTACAGATGATTGAAGTGAGATAATATATACAACAAGCAAACAAAAAGGAGAATATCGCATGAAATTTAACGAAAAGTTCATCGGTGGTAACATTCGCAAATATCGCAAACTGAGAAAAATGAGTCAGGCTGAATTGGCTGAAATCCTCGGTTTCAACAACGTCTCGTCCATTTCCTACATCGAGAACAACAAGCGCCGCGTAAGTCTGCGCCACCTTCCGATCATTGCCGAAACCTTCAATATTACCATCGATGACCTCTTCCGCTAATGAGCAGTTTCCAGTGACCGCCTCATTCATCGGTGCTGCGTCGCTGGCACTTATCGGTATTGGTACGATGCTCGATGTAGCGAAACGGAACGGAATGTTTGACTTTTTGCCGGAATACATCGGATTGAAGCTCGCATTCATTGGATTTGCGCTTGACGTCATCGCTGCGCTTATATCTGTTTGCTGACAAAGGAGGTTTATATGCTTTTGGCGAGCAAAATTCTTGCAGTGGCAGGGTTCTTTCTTTTCGCCGCCGCGGCGGTGACTTGCTGCTGCGACAGATTGTGATCTAAGCGTAGCGCTTTGAATCGATCATTGAACGGCAAAATGCAACACATCCTCAAAAAAAGTGTTGACACCAACATTCGATGGTATCACAATACAGTCATACCAACAAATGATGGTAAATAGGAAGCGGGTGGTGATGGTGAATAACCTTAAGCAACGGAGAAACGAGTGTGGGCTTACGCAAGCAGAAGTAGCAAGCGCGGCAAACGTTACGACCGTCTGCTATCAGTTGTACGAGTGCGACAAGAGGATTCCGCGCGCTGATGTGGCTATCAAGATTGCGAAATCTTTGGGAACAACCGTCGAGGCGCTTTTCTCTGACGATTAACAGCTTACATTTTACAGCAATTTCAACAAAAAGCAACATTGAGCACGCACTAATAGTCAAACTTCAAACGGCCGAAAGCGAGGGAAAATATGGACGACATTCAGGTCTTCAAGAACAATCAATTTGGAGAGCTCCGAACCATTGTCAAGAACGGTGAACCGTGGTTTGTCGTTGCCGATGTATGTGCATACTTTGGAGTTACTAACAGAAACCGCGTCATGCAAGGCGTAGATGCTGATGACAAGGGGGGTACGCAAATGAACACCCCAGGCGGTATGCAGACCGTGGCCATCGTAAACGAATCTGGTCTTTACTCTGTGTTGTTCGCCTTGCAGCCCACGAAGGCTCGCGGTGTTTCCGACAAATACATTGAAGCACGGCAGAAGCATCTGCATGACTTCAAGCGTTGGATCACGCATGATGTCATTCCCACCATCCGCAAGCACGGAGCCTACATGACGCCGGAGACAATCGAAAAGACGCTGCTCAATCCCGATTACATTATCCAACTGGCTACCACGCTGAAAGGCGAAATGGAAAAGCGCAAGCAGTTGGAGGCTAAAGTCGAGAAGGATAAGCCGCTCGTCCAGTTCGCGGAGCATGTCGGCAGTACGTCCGACTGCCTCTCCATCCGCCAGTTCGCCAAGATCGTGCGTGACGAATCGATCAAGATTGGAGAGAAGCGCCTGTTCCAGTGGTTACGCGACAAGAAATATCTCGATGCGCGCAACGTAGCGTATCAGCGCTACATCGAATCCGGCTACTTCAACGTGCGCGAGGTGACGAAGAACACCGTGGTCGGCGCAAAGATTTTCCCGCAGACGCTTGTCACCGGGAAAGGTCAAATCTACCTCCTGTCCAAGTTGAGAGAAGAGTTTTGTTAAGGAGGATACATGGAAAACAACTTGCAGATTTTCAAGAACGATCAGTTCGGTGAAATCCGAACGATTGAAGAAAACGGCAATGTGCTGTTTTGCGGAAACGATGTAGCGCGAGCGTTAGGGTATGCACGTCCCAAAGATGCGATTGCGGCTCACGCAAAGGGGGCGGTAAAACGCCGCACCCTTACGGCTGGTGGTGAACAGGAACTTTCCTTTATCCCCGAAAGCGACCTTTACCGTCTCGCTTTTAGTTCGAAGCTTCCTGCCGCGGAGAAATTTACGGATTGGGTTACAGATGAAGTTTTGCCCACCATCCGCAAGACGGGCGGCTACGTCGCGAACGACGATCTGTTCCTTGCAACGTATCTTCCCCACGCCGACGAGGCTACGAAGATGATGTTCACCGCGACGCTTGAAGCGATGCGATCATTGAACGAAAAGATCGAACGCGACAAGCCCAAAGTTCTGTTCGCCGAAGCCGTTGAAACGGCGGACGACACAATCCTTATCGGAGACCTTGCAAAACTGCTGCACCAAAACGGCGTAAACATCGGTCAGAAGCGCTTGTTTAACTGGCTCAGAGACAACGGTTATCTGATTAAATGCGGCGCAAGCAAGAACATGCCGACGCAGTACAGCATGGAACGAGGGCTGATGGAAGTGAAGGAACGAGTCGTGACACTTCCGAACGAATCTGTTCGCATAACGCGCACCACGAAGATCACAGGCAAAGGGCAGACGTTCTTCGTCAACAATTTTCTTGGAGAGAAGAAAGAAGGGGCAAATGCTTAACGCGCTGAAATGGGTCGCAGTATTCTTGCTGTTTTGCATGCTGGCGGTGGGAATCGCAATGCGTGAGGTCGGAGACACGAAGAAAATCCGAAACTGGGGCTGGGTGCTGAACATGCTGTCCATTGCCATTTTGGCCGCAATCTGGCTTTCCGACATCGTTTGATCGATTTTACGGCATAAAAAATGGGTGCGCCGGGAACGCACCCAAAAACTTGGAGGGATAAAATGGAATATCCAATTGGTATTATACATCAAAATATCAATTTGCACAACAACTTTTACTGCGAATCCAAAAGAACGGACGGTGAATGCGCATGTCTGGCGTGAAGCTTACCGATAAACAGTGTGAAGAAGCCATCAATCGCTACAAAGCGGGAGACGGCGTAACGCGGATTGCGAGAGAAATCGGGTGCAGCACTGGCACGATTTACAACCTCATGCGCAAAGCTGAACTTAAGCCTGATCGCAGACCCGATCTCGTTCGTGAGCGACCCGTTGTCACACCGATGCCGAAGCCCGTGCGAAAACCATCGAAAGACAGGAAGTACGTCGTTCCGAAGCCAAAAACGCTGCAAGAGCTTTATCCAGGTCTCGTGGATAACTGCTATGACAATCGCGGGCACGTCCCGTATTGGCTTGCACATCTCAAGGGCGGATACAATGTAATGACGCGCGACGCGCTTGGCGACTTCGAGGTTCGTTTTACGCGTATTAAGTCTTTGGATCGCGCACTTAAATTTTGGGAATGGCATGTAAATCTTTTCGATGCGGCGTTTGATGGAACTGAAATGGAGGAATGCGATGACTGGACCGAAGCGTATTCGCTACAACACGCGGCAGGAATGGCTTGAGGGGCGACTGAACGGCATCGGCGCAAGTGAGGCCGCGGCATGCGTAGGATTGTCACCGTGGCAAACGGCAAGCGAACTGTGGGAGATTAAAACCGGGCGCAAAAAGCCGAAGGACATTTCCGACAGCCCCGCCGTTAAACGCGGCGTGCGCATGGAACCCGTGCTCAGAGAGCTTTTCAGCGCCATGCACCCCGATCTGGTAGTCGAGTATCACGAGTACGACGTTCTGTTCCAAGACGAACGTCCGTGGATGTTCGCCACGCTTGACGGCGAGATACTTCTTCAAAACGGAGAGCGCGGCATCCTTGAGATCAAGACGGCAGAAATCACGTCCAAGGCGCGCGCGGCAGAGTGGGAGGGTGGCATTCCCAAGTACTATCACGCACAGCTTCTTCACCAGCTTAACGCGACCAAGTACGCATTCGCGGTGCTTTTCGCCGGACTACTCGACGGAGACGGCGGAATGCAGATCAAAAGCTATGAACTCGACGCCGAAGATTGCGCCGAAGATCGCGCATGGCTCGCATCGGAAGAGGCGAACATGTGGAAGCACATTCAAAACGGCACGCTGCCGCCGCAACGGCTCGTGCTTGGATAAAGGAGGCACATAATGTACGTCAATGTAAAGTTCTTCAAGCACGACATCAACGCCTACGGCGGCAGGGACTACCTGTATTCGACGCGATTGGCCGTGAATGTCGGGGACAAAGTTTACGTCCCCACGGTGGACGGCTACAAACGCGCCATTGTTGTAGCCGTAAACGTGCCGAAAACCGAGATCAACCCCGCGTGGGCAGACAGGATCAAGGAGATTACGCGCTTTGACGACGGCATGGAAGAGGTGAAACAGTGAGCAACGACGTTGAATTTCGGCTTGAAACGGATCTTGCAGTAATCGAGAACACGCCGATTGAGGCGAACTTCGACGAGATGAAGAGTGCGCTGACGACGATGATGCAGCCTTATGCGTCGATGGTCGTTACGCTCGAAACCATCTCCACTGCCAAGACAGACCGCGCGCGAATCCGCAAGGTTGCGTCGCGTATCGACGAGACGCGCAAGACGGTTAAGCGGATATACACCGCACCGCTCAAGGCGTTTGAGGACAAGTGCAAAGAGCTTACCGCGATTTGCGACGCCGCCTCAAAGAACCTCGACGAACAGGTTCTCGATTTTGATGAGCGCCGCGCGACCGCGAAGATCGACGAATTGCGCGGTTTCTTCGAAGAACAGGTAGGGGAGGCAGACGGCTACATCGAGTTTGATGATATCTTTAACCCGCGGTGGAAAAACGTATCGTTCTCGCTTGATGACGCGAAGACGGAAATCGTCAAAAAGATCGAGGAATGCGAAGACGGGATCGATGCTATCCGTGCGCTTCACAGCGAGTTTGAAACTACGCTGCTCGAAGAGTTCCGCGTCAATCACGATCTTGCACGCTGCTTGAAGAAAAACGAACGTCTGCTGGCTGTGAAAGAGCTTGAACTGAAACAGAAACAGCGCAAAGAGCAGGAACGTACCCGCACGATGCCCGTTTCGGTTCCGATCAACTCTGTTCCGTATACTTACACAACGGCGACCGCATACACGGAAGCGCCCGCGCCCGCAGATGAAATTGATCCTCCCGGCGAAGAGGAAGAACTGCATTCCGTCGTTTTCCGAGTCACGGCTACGGAACGGCAGCTTGCCGCTCTTAAAGAGTTTTTGAAACGAAACAACATCCAATACGGCAGAGCATAAAGGAGAAAAACACACATGGCAAACATCGGTCAAAATCTTGCGCGCGGCGGCAGGAACAGCCTCGCGCCGTCTCAGAAAACGTTTTCGTCCGTAATCAGCGGTCAGGCGATGCAAGCGATGCTGAACAAGTCTCTCGCAGACCCTCGCCGCGTCGCGTCGTTCACCTCAACGCTGATTTCCACGGTGAGTGCGTCGCGTAAGTTGCAGCAGTGCGACCCCAACACGATTATCGCTGCGGCGCTGCGCGGCGAAGGAATGGGACTGTCAGTTGTTTTGGGGCAGTATTCCATTGTACCTTACAAAACCACGGCAAACTTCCAGCTCTCCTACAAGGGATTGGCGCAGCTTGCGATCCGCTCCGGCGAATATTCCGATATCGACGTGTTTGACGTCCGTGAAAATGAGTTTAAGGGTTATGACAGAAACCGCAGACCCGTGATCGAGTGGTGCGAAGACGAAGAAGCGCGTGAGAAATCGCCGATTGCCGGGTATTACGGCTACTATGAGCTTCGCAACGGCTTCAAAAAGTCTGTTTATTGGACGCATAAGAAGATTCTGATGCACGCCAATCGCTATAGCAGCGCTTTCAATCTGGAGCAGTACGAGAAGCTCCAAAAAGGCGAACTTTCCGACAGCGATGCGTGGAGTCTGCGCAACGGATCGCCGTGGTACGACATGCCCGATTCCGAGGCTCACATGAAGATGTGCAAGAAGACCGTTCTGAAACAGCTTCTTGGAGATGGCTTCGCGCCCATGTCCATTGATATGCGCACGGCGATGAGCGAGGACGACGCTTCCGAACAGGGCGGCGTGATTCGCCCCGAAGAAGCTTTCTTCTCCGACTCCGAGCTCCCGTTTGACGAACCGCCCGTAGACCCGTCTAAAACGCCCGCAGAAACGCCCGAAGAAGCGTCGAAGGTAAATACCCGCAAAAAGGCGCAAAAGCCCGCACAGGACATTTCCGACGCCGTACAGATCAATCCCGACGCGTCATCGCAGAACAGTTTCTTCGACTGACCCATCGGAGAGGCGCTTGAATGGGAAAAATGTCGAGGAACAAGGGGAAGGTCGGGGAGCGCGAATTTGCCGCGTTATGCCGCGAGAACGGTTATGCCGACGTGCATCGCACGGCGCAGTTCAAGGGCAAGACGGGCGACGCGGGAGACTGCGAAGGACTCCCTGGCATTCACATTGAGGTCAAGCGCGTTGAGAGCTTGCGGCTTTATGACGCGCTCGACCAATCACGCCGTGATGCGACGGCGACCGGAAACGGAGACCTCCCGATTGTGGCACATAGAAAGAACCAGTGCGACTGGGTCATCATCATGGACGCGAATGACTGGTTCCGACTCTATCGCGAATGGGAGGCGGGAAGGAGCATCGGCAAATGATTTGTCCTTTTACACAGAAAGTGATGGTTGCGTCGGAAAACGATCCGCCTATGGAAGGCATTGCGCACTTCACCGTATCGGATCGCGCGCGCGGAGGCGCGCTTATCACGCTGCGCATTAACAACATGCGCGTAACCTTCGCTTCCGACAAGCTTGAAAAAATCTTGGCAAGAACAAGGAGTAATCGAAAATGAACATCTGGAATGGTGTCGGGAATCTGGTGAGAGACCCCGAACTGCGCAGAACCCGCGACGAGCAAGACGTATGCACCTTTACGATTGCGGTATCTCGCGCCAGAAACAATCGCAACCATAAGGCGGATTATTTCAGGATCACGACGTGGAATACGCTTGCGGCGAACTGCTACAACTTCCTTCAAAAAGGATCTCAGGTCGCCGTATACGGGCCGCTCTATATTTCGTCATACGAAAAGAAGGACGGCACGAAAGGATACTCTATTGATGTTTGGGCGGATTCCGTTGAATTTATTCGCACGCCCGGCGCGGCTAACAGAGGCGAGTTCTCGACGGACGTTATGCCAGTTGGAACGAATGCGCAGGGTGACATGTCCGGCTGGACGAACCCTGCAATCGGCGGTTCGTTGTCCGATCTGGTTCCCGCCGACGACGAAGACGACTTTCCCCTTTAATTGATTGGCACAAGGTGGCGCTGTGAGAAAATCCAAAACCGACCCGGAGGATATCAAGCGATTGCGCAGTGAAGGACACAGCTACAGAGACATAAACCGCGAGATCGGCGCGACCATGTACCTGATTGCGAAACATGCGGAGAACAAGAAGCCCGTCAAGGTTGTTCCTCTGGACGTCAAGGAAAAGATTGCGATGATGGCAAAATGCGGCGCACCGCTTTCGAAGATTCAAGAAGAGACGGGCGCTTCGGAATCAACCATTCGTCGGATCGCCGTTCGTTTCAAGGCAAAAAAAGAGGCGCGTCATTCTGCGCCTCCCCGCCTTGACGAGTACAAGGAATATTCGATTGTGTTTCACGAAGGATGGAACCATACGGACGTCCAATATCATGTGATTGCAAAACAAACGTTGCATTGCTATCCGAACTACTTCGACTTGGCAGACATTTGCGCCGAATACGGCATTTACTACGAGGATTTTGTCGACCTGACTCCATCCAGCAATCACATTGTTCGCGGACTCGTTCTCGTCGCGAAGTCCAGCTTGAGGAAAGCGCCGAAGCGCGTATATTACACAGTTACCCGAAAAAAAGGAGGCCCACCGAATGACATCGAGATATTCCGATGAAGCGGAAAGAATCATGTCTCTTGCAAAAACATTGTCAGTGCAGATGAAATATTGGGGAGGGATTGAACGCCGCCCCAACGTGGCAAGCGACACAACGAAGGCCGGACAGGTTCTTAGCGACGCGGCAAAGCTGATTCGTCAACTCGTCGACCTTTGCGCCAGCGCCGACGAGGTAGTGTCTCTGCAAGAACTTGTCATTGCCGAACAGGATAAATTGCTTACTGGCAAATGTGACGCTTGCGCTTATCAAGGCACTTGCGAGAAAAAGGGAAAGCGCGGCTCACACGCCGCGTGCTGGGCCCCGATGTATGGAGGTACGAAAAATGTGGAAAATCATTGATCGGTTGCTTGAGAACGGGCAGCGGGAGCGAGCACTTCGTCGGAATCTAAACGAACTCGGTGACATGCTTGAAGCTGCGGAAACCGCGCGCCGCGAGTCCGAACGCAGACAGAAGGAGCTTGAACAGCGAAACTCCCGGCAGGAAGACTTGATTGCGCGCCTCAACATGGACGTCGCAAACTGCAAGGCGCAGATCGTCGGGCTTACACGCGCGCTGTCCGCAAAAGAGACCGACATGCTGCTTTGGCAGAACCGAGCCAGCAACCTCCGAGACATCGTCTTGGCGCTTGATGAGCGCACCAATACCATCAATTCGCTTGAATGCTCTCAGGAGGGCTTAAAATGACTTCTAAGGCTATATTAGACTTCGCAAGAGAAATACACGCGCTCGCCGTTGAAAAGGGCTGGTGGCGCGATTTGAGACCCGCAGAGGATACGTTTGTGATGATTCACTGCGAGTTGTCGGAGGCTGTGGACGAATATCGCAACGGTCACGGACTCACGGAAATTTATTACGGAGAGGGCGAAAAGCCGGAGGGAGTTCCCATCGAATTGGCAGACGCCGTCATTCGCCTACTCGATGCCGCAATCCAGTACGGAGACTACGGCGACTTGAAACCTGCAAAATCGAACGAAGCATTCGAAACGTTCGGCTGCTTCATTGAGCGCTGTCACGAGGACGTTGTCTGCGCAAAGTGCGGCAAGCAGATGTTTGAGGCTGTCGGTCTGTTTAACGATAGCTACGCGGTGCTGATTGGGCGAATTGAAGCGTGGTTTGAAGCCAACGGAATGGACTTGTGGCGCGTCTGCCGGATGAAGCACGAGTACAACAAAACGCGCCCGTATCGGCACGGAAACAAACGCATGTAACTTTTTCTGGAAACACTTGACGGGAGGGGTAATATGATGCGCTTTGCGCGCAAAACCCCTCATTCCGTCAATATCGTCTCGGATCGTCGCTTCGCCCGACGAGATAGTCGAGCGATACGTCAAACAGATCGGAAAGTGCAACAAGCCCATAGTAATCCGGCTTTGATTCGCCGGACGCATAGCTCTTAACGGTGCGCTGCTTGCGGCAAATCGCCTCTGCGATCTTTGGGTATGTCAATCCGCACTGCGTTTTCATCTCTTTGAATCGTTCTGCAAACAAATCCATAAAAACACCTTAAATTTCGCTTGACAATTCGGTTGAACTGCACTATTATGGAATCACAAGGTGCGGTTAAAACGCACTGTAGAAAGGAGTGGCAGATGAGAGAGAACTTGCGAAAAGCCCGAATGAAAGCGGGGCTAACGCAAGCAGACGTTGCCCGTCTTGCAGGGCTTGGGCTGAGACAATACAAGGCCATCGAATACGGAGAATCGAACGGAAGCGTCGATGTATGGAAGCGGCTTCGCTCGATATTCAGAAAGCCAATCGACTACCTGTTGGAGCAGGAAGAAGATTAAAGTGATTGTACCAGAAGCGCGCAAAAAGCGCAATAGGAGGTCGACATGAGCAGATCACTCCGAAACCGAAAGTACAAGGTGCACATTCGTCCGACGATTGCCAATGTCGGGCTTGCCATCTTTCTGATAGCCTGTTTTGTTGCCGCACACTACGCGTGGAAAGACGCGGCGACGTCCGTACTTGTGAGTCTGGCAGATGAAATTGCCGGAGTGCTGGGATAAGCAAAAAAATGGAGGTAAAAATCACAAGTGGGAGCAACTTGGTTCGCATTTCCGACGGCAATTTATAGCTCAAAAAGAATTTTAATTGCCGCAAAAATTTTGAAAACTTCGCGTTGGGAAACCATCGGATTGATTGTCGGAATTTACTCTTGGTCGATTGAAAATGCAGATCGAAATGGGGTGCTTGAAAATGTTTCAACGGACATGCTTGCAGACGCCATTGGCTATCCACAAAAGAAGGCGGGCTTATTGGTAAAAGCCCTCAAAGATACTGAATTTATCGAAGTTTTGGATGACCATTCAATCTTGATTAAAGACTGGTACGATATCGGCGGCAAGCTGACAGATACGCGTGAAAAGGAGGCAGAAAAGAAGAGAAAACAACGGGCCGCAGCCCGGGTACATCCCGCAGACACAAAGCAGGACGTCCCAGGGGACGTCCACCGGGACATACCAGCGGACATACCCACCGACGTCCCACCAACTATACAGTACAGTACAGTACACAACAGTATATTATCTGACGATAATATACAAGGCGGCGAAGCCGCCATAACGCGCGCGCAAGGCGCGGCGCTTAATAGCCCCAGTGATGGTCAGGAAAAGTCTAAGGTTCAAAGGTCTCCGAAACATCGCTACGGCGAATACCAACACGTTCTCCTTACCGATGACGAGCTTTCAAAGCTCAACGAGACGTTTGGAGAGACCATGACACAGAAGGCCATTACGTTCCTTGACGAGCACATCGAGATGAAGGGCTACAAAGCCAAGAGTCATTATCTCGCCATCCGCAAGTGGGTTGTAGACGCTGTGAAGGAAAAGGAGCGCAAAGATCAGCGCCAACCTTACCGCCCCGCCACGGAGAACAAGGGAACACTATACGGACGCACTATCGACGAAATGGGTTACGACGACCCGATCAACAAATCCATGAGCTTTGACGTAAGCTACTGGGCTACGCCGGAGGAAAAAGACAATGAGTGAAACGCAAAGAGATATTCGCGGGCTGCTTGCACGCCTCAAAAACAACAATCCGAGCAAGCTCAATCTTCGCTGCGAGACGTGCGGAGAACCGATGTTCATGGAATGCAAGGTTGATGGCAACAACGGGAGTGAAACGTACATCGTTCATCGCCAGTGTGCTTGCCGACGCAAAGAGTATGCGGAGTACGCTGAACGTCAGCGACGAAATGATATCGAGATCGAGCGTGAAAAAGCGCTGCCAAACATATCCGCCCGTAGGTGCAGATTTGAAACGTCGCAAGACAGCACGAATCTGCGCATGATAAAAACCTATGCGGATAAGTGGGAGAAAGTTGTCGCGCAGGGAGAAAAGGGGCTTATGCTTTGGGGCAGCGTCGGTACGGGAAAGACGCACGCGGCATACTGCCTTGCCAACGCGCTGATCGACAAGGGCGTGAAGGTGTATCTCACGAGCATTGCGGCACTGGCTGATGCTACGTTCTACGAGCAGGAAGACCGAAACTATATCAGGAATCGCGTTAAGGGTTGTGGGCTGTTGATCCTCGATGACTTCGGAGCGGAGCGGGAAACGTCGTTCATGGCGGAGAAGGCGTTTATGTTTATCGATGAACGAGTGAACACTGGCAGACCGTTTGTTGTTACCACCAACGTGTCTCCGCGCGAAATGAAAGCCGCGACCGATATAACCAAGACACGAATCTACGACCGAATCTTGGGAAATACCGTTGCCTTGGAATTTACAGGGGCATCAAAGCGACGTGGAAGCGTCGATGCCAATGCGGCGTCGTTGTTTAGAACACTCACGAGTGATGAGGTATAACAGCATGGTCAAGAAAAAAATTGCGCGGGACGTGCAGTTCTGGGGCGAAGAGGCGGTCTACAAGGCACAACTGATCTGCCCGCAATGCGGTGAACACATTTACGAGCACGGCACAATCATGATTGGCTCAACTCCAATCAATGGGTATCTGCGCCGCAAGTGCAAGTGTGAACGTGACTTTGACAAGAAAAACGACGGGAGGAACGCGTAAAAATGCTGACGAAAGAAAGGTTGTTCGAAATGCTTGTCTCGGAATTTGATGAGCAGAACATCTGGGAAACCTTGGGCGACAAAGAACTTTCGACGGGAGTACTTGTGTACCTTAACGGCTATGCCTCGGCACTGAAAGCCGTCTCGACGCAGCTTGAAACGGAAGCACAACAGAGGGGGTAAAAGACAATGAGCGGAATTGTTAATGTCAACACGGATTATATCAACGACGTTTTGAACCGCGCCAAGGTTTCGCGTAGGCAAGCGTCGGGCGAACTCGGAAGAAGCGAATGGTATATCAACAACTTGTGCCAAAAGCCGCCGGAAGCCCGCAGAATCCCGCTTGCGACCGCAAAGCTGTTTTGCCGAATCTACAACGCAGACTTGGAAAAACTTGTGCCTGAGATGAAGAAAGAAACGCCGATTGATCGCGCAGACGCGGAGAACATCGAGATTATCGCGGAGGTGCTTTGCAAAATCCGAGACACGCAGCGGCGAACGGAAGCGAAGATCGACGCGATTGCGGCGAAGTTAGGAGTAACACTGCGAAGCACTTGGGCGATATTACAAAAATTAACGGCGCGGAGATTGCACCCGTGGACGTCATCATCGGAGGTTCGCCGTGCCAAGACCTTTCCGTCGCGGGAAAGCGTGCGGGACTGGCGGGAGCGCGAAGCGGCCTGTTTATGGAGCAAATTCGGATCGTAAAGGAGATGCGCAATGCGACAAATGGAAATCAACCTCGGTTCATGGTCTGGGAAAACGTCACCGGAGCCTTCTCAAGCAACAAAGGCAAAGACTTCGCCGCCGTCCTCGAAGAAACGATCCGCGTCGTCGAGCCGGAAGCCCCCTGTGTTGATGTGCCTGAACGCGGATGGCCGACATGGGGACAGTACCGCGACGTGGGAGGACGATGGAGTGTGGCGTGGAGAGTGCTTGACGCGCAATACTGGGGAGTCCCCCAACGCCGTCGTCGCATCGCGCTTATCGCAGATTTTGGAGGAAGCGCCGCAGGAGAAATACTTTTTAACCGCAAGGGCGTGCCAAGGGATTCTGAATCGTGCAAAGAGACGCGGAAAGGAGCTGCCGCCGCAACTGAAAGCGGCGCTGGAGATTCAGTCTGGTGTTTGCAGGGCAACGGAATCGACCGCTCCGATACCGCAGGATGTAACGGACGCGGATGGCGGGAGAACCAAAGCTACACGTTGAACACGGTTGACAGGCCGGCGGTGGCATGTCTTACACCGTGGGATTCGCAAACCGCTCGGATATATGACGAAAACGGCGTGTTTCACACGTTAAACGCAGGAGAAAAGGCAGGGCAATCCCGCGATGGAGTATTCTGTGCAGGATTCAAACTGGGAAACAGTGAACGTGCGAGAAGCATCGGTTACAGCGAAGAATGCGCGCCGACGCTCAACGCGGAATCAGGTGGCAACAAGCCCGCAGTGTGTGAGATTATGCCGTTCGACACAACTCAAATAACAAGCCCGCAAAACGGAAGTGTGCCGAAATTCGGGAATCCGTGTCATACACTCAATGCGAACGCACATGCTCCGAGTATAGTATACGCGTTTGATTCCATGTCAAGCAACAGCATGAAATCACCCAATCCGCACAGCGGGTGTCGGGAAACAAATATTGCAAAAACGCTCGACACAAGCGATACCCGTCCAGACAAAAACCAAGGCGGCATGGCGATTTTAGACATGTCCCACGCGAACCAGGTGATCCGTGAATGTGGGGAAATCGTACCGACGTTAGTGGCGCGCATGGGTACGGGTGGGAATCAAGTGCCGCTGACGATGCGGTATCGGTCGTTCGGAGACTACGAGCCGTCAGAACATGCGTCCACGCTCAAGGCTCGAAATACGGCAGACAACAGCGACGTGGTGTGCGAAACTCGGACATTTACGAATCAAAGCTACGGAGAGTATCGAGAATCCGACATAGCCGGAACATGCGCACAGAGGGATTACAAGAGCGCGAGAGATCTGGCACTCGGAAGATTCGTCCGCCGATTAACACCGCTCGAATGCGAGAGGTTGCAGGGGTTTCCAGACGGATGGACGAATATCGGCGATTGGACGGACAGCAAAGGAAGGACACGCAAAACGAGCGACGCGGCGCGTTATAAGGCGCTCGGAAACAGCATTGCCCTGCCGCCCTGGAAGTGGGTGCTGAAACGGCTGTGTGCGGAGTATGAGCGGGACGCGACGATGGGCAGTCTGTTTGACGGTATCGGCGGTTTCCCACTAATCTGGGAGTAGCTTAACGGCAGAGGAAGCTGTCTGTGGGCGTCGGAGATCGAAGAGTTTTGCATCGCGGTCACGAAAAGGAGGTTTAACCATGAATGATGGACGCAAAAACGATTTGCGCAATATTAGCACGGAGATAGACGCGCCGCTTCTGCCGGGTCAGGAGTGGATAGTAGAGCTTGCCCGAAAGGATGGCAGAATGGTGCTGTCATTTGCGGTTGCGCAGAACGGAAAGAAGAAAACATACCGCACGGACGACGAGAAACAAGTGGCTTTGATGACCTCACTGCTTGGGGTATTAAAAGACACAATCGATCTTGACTTTAAGTACGCGAAAAAACTTGAAGGAGCTCCGTGAATGCGGTATAATCAATTAAACGTTTTGGCAAATACGCAGAGAAGGATGATGGGTTTTGGAGGGTAGTGTCAAATGGACAAAGTGCTGTTTAGCTCGAAGAGCATGAAGTGGCGGACGAGCGAAGAAATCATGCAAGACGGCAACGATTTTGTGATGGATTACTTGGAGTCGGGGATACCAGACGAACTGGACGAATATTACGATTACTTGCGTGAACGGCCTTGGGAGGCAAATTGGGATGAGTGACGAGAGACAGCGGGTGAACTCCGTGACCCGCGAAGCGCTGACGATACTGTATGCGGCGGGACAGGCGATTGACATGGTCGCGCCGAAACTGGAACAGCTTACGCGCCGTGTGCCGAACGGGTGGAGAGACTTGCGGATGGTGCAGTCGAAGCTTGACAAGCTGGTTGAGTCCGTGCTGAACACCATCCCGGTTAAACAGCTTGACACGATGATTGCGCAGATGCGGATTTCGCATTTGCGGATCGCAACAAACGACATCGGGAAGTCAGACGAGTCAAAGTGGCTCGTCCCACGCGACGAGCTGACTGAACTGGTCGCTGCGGTTGTGGACGAAAAGTGCCTCATGTGCGACAAAACAGACTGGTATAACTGCCAGCTCAGGCGGATCATTACGGACTTGCCCGTGGACGTGAAAAATGTTCCGAATGGGTGTTGGAGGGATGAGGAATGACGAACGGCGATAGAATCCGGGAGATGGCGAGTACGAACGAGGGGCTGGCGGAGCTTGTTAGTAAGTATGTTGGGTGCAACCACTGCCCCGTTAGCTCCGACTGCGAAAACCGTCAAGACGTGTGCGAATATACATTCAAAAAATGGCTGAACAAAGAAATTTTGAAGCCGTGCCCGTTTTGCGGCGGCGAACCAGAACTCCAGCATATTGGGGATGTGTATGTGGTTAAATGCAAACGATGCAATGCACGCATAGAACGAGAGTCCGAAGAGTTTGTGGTAAAACACTGGAATAGGAGAGCGGACGACGATGAGTACGATTAACTGAGTGATGACATTGACACCGCATTTGAGGAATGAACCGAATGAAGTCCACCCGCTGTACACGCTTGTAAACTGTGAGGCTGAGAACACTCGGAGGAAGACGATGAAAGTAACGTTTGAATTTCCAGACAATGTAAAACCCTGCGCCATGTACCTGAATTACGTTATTTGGGATCACGACGGTGAAATGAAGATGGGCGTCAGATGCGTCAATACGGAAGACCTGATGACGCTTAAAAGTGACAAAAACAAGGTACTGCGGGTCGGCGTTGACAAGGTATGGGGTGCGCCAGAAGATGGAACCGCCGAGCGTGAAAAACGATGAAACTTGTATTTAATATCACAGATTATGCTGATATTGCTGACGTGGAGATTGGCATAAGAGTGGGAGACCCTACATGCTGTCATTATGCAGCGTACGGACGAAGGCCTACTTGACAGAAAACGGTTTATTCAAGGCTTTGAACAGGAGGACGGTAGAATGAACCTGTACTTGGTGCATAGTTGCGAAAGCGAATGGGACTGCTACTGCTTTGCTCATTCGGCGAACAAGGCAAAGATGCTTGTAGCGCACGAGACGGATGATGAATACATCAACATGCGCTACGAAACGCTACGTCGAGGCGTGAATGTACCGTTTGAAGTGGTTGTATTGGACGACGAGTAGCCGGAGTATGAGCATGTGAAACGGTGCGGGTTCGAGTACAAGGAGGATGAATATGAGTGAAATTAGTTTGGAGCAGCTTGTAGACGAACTCGTTTCACTGAACGACGAAAAACTTGCGCGGCGCGTAATTGAAACGAGTGACGTCCAGTGGTGCTTGAGCGAACTACAAGATATGCTGGCGGATGATGTTGTTATTGAACGGTGGGTAAAACCGACAGTACGACTTCCCATCAACCCCGGAGAACCATTCGGGAGAAGGTATGTGGTAGCTGCGAATAGCATTACCACTTTTCTCGCGATGTTTGAGCACTTTGCAGCGGACGGCCATAACGTTTTACGGTGGAAATGGTGGAATGGCGCTGCTTATGATGGGCCACCTATTGTTGCGTGGATACCATTGCCGGATGCGCCGAAAGACATGGAGAAATGGCTATATGGCAAAAGAGTTTGAGAAGGGTCAACACCTATTCTTCATCTTCGAGAACGGGGTTGCCAAGCGGAACAGCCAAAACAGGGCATGCTGTTTCACTGATAGGAAGAAAGCAGAATTGCACTCGAAGGGGATCGGTGAAATCGTGGAATATGAGCCCGTAACGACCGCAAGGCGGAAACGAACACGCGGTTATTATGTGGCGTGGGCATGCAGCAATTGCGGAGGCGTGACGGATTTCAACCCGGCGCATAAAGAACGATGTCCACGATGTTACGCGCGTATGATTGATTGGGAGGATAGCGATGGGATACGACATTCGGTTCAAGGTTAAAACCATAGATGGCCACACAGTGCCTGTGGGCGAGCAGTATGCAAACATCACATGGAACGTCGGCGATATGATCCGCGTTGCTACAGGGCTTGAGTGGCGCAACGAAGAAGACAACGGCTTATGCGTGGACGTTATGCCGAAGATCGTTTATGGATTGAAAGAGCTTGTGACGAATCCGAAGAAATACAAAAAATATGAAGCTCCCAACGGCTGGGGCACGATTGATGGTACGATTGACTTCTTTAACACGCTGATTCGGGATTGGAACCGTTTTTGTACTGCCTACCCGCAGTTTGTTGACGAAGCAAGGTTCTGGGTTGAGTGATGGATGATACCACATGGAAAGCGCGATGAATATTGCGAAATACATTGTGACGAAGTGCATGAATGACGGTGTTCCGATCAGCAACACACAGTTACAGAAGATCCTCTACGTTGTTCAACTTACGTTTTTGAGAGAGCGCGACGAGCCTCTTTTTGCGGAGAACTTTGAGGCATGGAAGCTTGGCCCAGTAATGCCGAACGTGTACTACGGTTTTTGCGGATGGGGCGCAATGAAAATCCGAAACAAGTATGAATTTGACGAAATCGCGGCGAATAAAAGAGCCCTGATTGACCCCGTGGTCGCGACCTATCGAACGTTTAACACAGGAACGCTTGTACAGATTACTCGATGCGATGGAGGCGCGTGGCGCAAAGTGTACGGAAAAGGCGAAGGGCTTCGAGAGACAATTCCACTCAAGCTGATGAAAGAATTGAGGCATTGAAAATGATCCATGCGTGCAAACGATGCAAGATGCGAACGCGAGCCGTTATGCCGGAAGGCGAATATATCGTGTGTGCGTTCGAACGCTCCGAATTGTTTTTGTCCAAAGTGAGCACAGATGATGTTTGCGGTCTTAGCGGGGACGACGAGAGTGTGTGGGAAATGCTTCATCCCGAACGAAGATATTGTGCGTAGTGCAAGTGGTATGCGCCGGAAGAGGGCGTGTGCTGCAACGATCAAAGCGAATACTGCGCGGACTTTTGGGAAGAATGATGTAAGAAATGGGAGGCAATAGATGAATAAGCGGTTGTGCGATAAGGACGAACTGATCGCGGCGTTTAACACCAGCGAATATGGAACGCCGGAAAGATCGGAAGAATGGACGTTTCCTAACAAACTGGCGGTACAGATCGTTGAAGACATGCCAGAGGTAGACGCGGTAGAAGTTGTGCGGTGCAAATATTGCGTATGGTATGAGGATGGAAAAGAATACGCGCCATACTGTGATAATCCGTGTAGCGAATTACAACATCCGAACGACGATACATTTTGCAGCTACGGAGATAGGAGAGACGATGACGGACAGTGATTTGATTAAAGTGCTGCGGCGCTGCTCGGATGACATATGCTCGTGCGATGACTGCCCGTTGCTGGAGGAAAGGCGCGTCGTGGAGACGAACGAAATGTGTGATGACTACATCATGCGGCTTGCGGCTGAACGATTGGAGGAATTGACGAAATGAATATCCCCGTTTACCACAAGATCGATAACATTTTCGAACGCGACGTCGAAGGTTCGAAAAAACTGATTGAAGGAAAATTCCGTAACAAAGCGGTCGAATTTCTCAAGGATTTAACGTGGGAATTTACGGAAAAGATCGATGGTACTAATATTCGTATCTTCTGGGACGGATACCGGGTTTCAATCAACGGCCGTACCGATAAAGCACAGCTTCCTCCACACTTGCTTCATAGGCTCGAAGAACTGTTCAAAACGCCGGAAGCGGAAGAAATTTTCGAACAGAATTTCGGCACAACACCTGTTGAACTGTTCGGCGAAGGATATGGCCCCAAAATCCAGAGCGGTGGCGCGTATCGAAACGACGTGGACTTCATTCTGTTTGACGTTATGATTGGTGGAAATTACCAAACGCGCGGCACGGTCGAATATATCGCGCACATGTTCGGAATCGATTGTGTGCCGATTGTACTTCGCGGGACGATTGCAGATGCCGTAACGTTTGTTAAAACCCATCCCAAAAGCACGTTTGGCACGGCAAAGATGGAAGGCGTTGTTGGGCGTCCTGAAATTGAAATGCGTGATCGATGCGGAAACCGAGTGATCGTGAAAATTAAGGGGAGGGATTTTGAATAATCGAATTTAAAAATGGACAACATATATGGTTTCTGTTTCGCGATGATGGCGTAACGGAAAAGCCAACATATCATTTATCATCCAGCAAATCGCTATGTTTGGCCGGATACACTTACGTCGAATACGCACCAAAAAAGCGTGGTGAATGGATGCAAGTCGAGGATGACTGGGATTGCAGCCGTTGCGGCGCGCACATCACAAAAAAAGACCGCGAAGACCACGAATGGTTTTACTGCACGATCTGCGGATCACAAAACCTTCAAGGATGGTTTCCGTGCCAAGATTGAAAGGAGAAAAACTGTATGAAGCGCGAAGAAATTCTTGAAGCCGCCCGTAAATGCGTATGCGGCGACCGCGAAGAAGATTATGGCGAACCGGAAGATAACTTTGTGAGAATTTCAGAACTGTGGGCGTCTTATATGCGTGGCCGCTGCGTTGCGCTGGATGCCGCGATTACAATTCGACCGAACGATGTTGCCGCAATGATGGCACTTTTGAAAATCGCACGGATTAGCAGCGGGAAGTACAAAGCGGATAGCTATGTTGACGCCATTGGATATCTTGCGTGTGGAGGTGAAATCGATGCCCGCAATGCCGGACAGAACGCATAAGTATAGGAAAATTACATGCCAAATGTGCGGGATTGAGTTTTGCGCTCTTGGCGGGAACACGAGATATTGCCCGACGTGTAAACCAAAGGCGAAAAAATCAAACGCGGCCAAACGCAACGACATGCGCCGCGAGCGTGCGTTTATTGAGCGGGAACGCCGAACAAAACGGAATGAAAAACTTGCGGAAGCGGCCAGAAAATGCAAGAAACTTGGCGTTTCGTATGGAGAGGCCATTGCGAGGGGGTTGATTTGAATGATTAGGCTTGAAAATACGGTGACGCCGTCGCCAGAACAATGGATTGCGGTTATCCGCGGTTGCCGAAACCCGATGCAGTCGTATGATCGTATGGATAGCGTAATCGAGTATGACGACTGGTTTGAGAAAGAGAATATTAGTATCGGAGAAAACGACATGCGCTTGATGCGCAATCTTGCGAAAGCGGGAACGGACGAGCGAAAGTTCATGCGGATGCTGCCCGTGATCGTGGACATCACCGCGCCGATGTATTGGGTTGCCGAGCATGATACTTACAAGGTCGGGACGACACGCAACAGTTGCAGTTTTATGCACAAAGGGATTGCGCGCCCGTTCAAACTGTTTGATTTCAGTTGGGAAAATGAAGATTCCGCGAGAACACTGCTTACAATCGTAAATACGCTTAACACGCTGCGCGAAGCGTATATAAAAACCAAGGACGATGAAATTTTCAGAGAAATTCGCCAGGCTATGCCGCAAAGCTACAACATAAAATATACATGGAGCGCGAACTACGAAGTCCTTGCGAACATCTACTTTGCGCGGCGCAACCATCGCTTGCCTGAGTGGAGGATATTCTGCAATTGGATCCTCAAGCTTCCATACTTCGAAGAAATTATGGGGCTTGAAGATGGGAAAAATGCAGAAAAAGCAAACGACGGCAACGACAACGTGTTATAATAACATTGTCGATTTTATTCAAAATCCATGTAGCATGAAACCTCCTGTGGACTGGCGTTCGGGCTGGATGCCAACCCGCCGAAAATAGCCGTGATGTCAGCTATCACGGCTATTTTTGTTTATTAGAGCGGAAAGAGATTCCGCTCTTTGATAAAATAAAGTTACAGGTGTGTATTGCGAAGAACGAACTTTGAAGGAGCAAAGCTAATGGGAAAGATTTTAAGCGACGGCGCAATCAAGCAGTTTAACAATCTGGCAGAGATTGTAAACCCTATGCTCGCGCTGTTTTACATTTGTGCGGCAAACAATATTCCGTTTTATCTCGATAAAGCAAAAGAACTGAAAAGGATAGCCATTCTGGCGTATATCGAAAAACTGAGCCAGCAAAAAATAGAGCTTGGCACGAACGGGCAGGGTTTTGCTGACGGCGATACAAGCGTAGAGCTCGTCATTGACTTCCTTACAACGGGCGAGGATCGCTGGCATCGCGACTGGGGCATGGGATATACCGCGGAAGAATACAAACGTCTGGATGACATCTTCGAGACCTATTCCGCGCGACTTGTTTCTGCGGGCGGTTATGACGCGCAACAGGAAGATACACTGAGAGTTTGCGCGAAGATGCGACTCAAGGCCGACCAAGCACTCTCACTCGGAACGAAAGAGGGCGTGGATATCGCCTCGAAGCTGAACAAGATGATTCAGGACAACCTTGCCTCAGAAAACCTCCGTAAACGCGACGAGAAGCCCGTAGAAGAGCTTCGAATCGACAGCATAGTGGATTCACTTGAAAAGGCGGGGTTCCTTAAAAAAGGCAAAATACTGCCTCTGGCGGAGGTTCAGAGAGTTCTTCTGGAACGCGCGGGGATACTTGGCGGAAATCCGAGTCATGTTTACCCGTATACGCTCGACGCCGCCGATCAAATGCTACAGGCGATCATCAACACCATGCGCACGAACGACGGTCAGCCTGTGATTACCAGACTGCCGGACAACATGAGACTCGACGCAAATGTATCCAGCGAGTTCGCACAAGAACCGAACGCAGACGAGAAAGAAGCATACGAAAAAATGGGACTGGTTCGACGTGGTGGCAGTCAGACGCCGCAGCCTGAAAAACAGACGGAAAAGCCTCAAGTCTACCAGAAAAAAGGGGTGCAGAGAGGGAAGCCGTTGCCACCGACTATCAACTTGAACAACCCGTACAACACGCAATCCAAGCCGAAAAAATAAACCGCTGAGAAAATCGTAAAGGAAGGAGCCGATTGGGTGGCTGGCAGAAAAAGACCGCATGTATATATCCGTGGATACGGCTGGGCATCCAAAAAGGAAGCGGCCAACCGAGACTACGAAGAATACAAGGACGAAAGCTGGGCGTTTCTAATCAGTGTTTGGCGGTGGTATCCTGATCTTCTGTGTGACATTCTTCGCTCCCCGGACGCGAAATACCAAAACGAAGAATTGATCCAGCGTGTCATGATGCGCGCGTTCGCGCGTTATCAATATGTGGACATAACGGGATGCCGCTCGCTCACCAAGACAAGCACGAAGATGAAGCAAATGCTCATCTCAAACATCTTGTGGCCGAATACGAAGACGAGCTACTACGGCCCGTCGTATAAGCAACAGGCAGAACTGGCAAACGCCGCATTTTCAGACATCAAGGACGACTATCCGCTCCTTACGAACCATTACAGCGTAGAGGCGGCGGGCAAGGACAACTGGGTTGTAAGCACGACATATGGCTCTTCCATTACGATCAACGCAATCCGAGGAAAGAATATTCACAACGTTACCGCCGAAGAGTACGCGCAGGAAGAGAATCCGCCGTTTGACTTTGACGAGTATACGACCGTCGTGCTTTACGCCGTGCGACTTATGCACATGGTGCAGGGACAGCGGGATCCGACATATATCCCTTATCAACAGCATAGCATTACCAGTGCCGGACGAAAGCAGAACCACGCATACGAGACGCGATGCAAGCACATGATTTCCATGCGCCGCGGACAGAGCGCGTTTGTAATGGACGTGCCGTGGCAAGTTATCGTCTTAAGCCAGATGCGCCCGTATCAGTGGGCAGAACAGCGCCGCGCGGAATCTACGCCGGAGAAGTGGATGCGAGAAATGGAATCGCACTACACGGGCGCAGATGAAAACCCGATTGTGCGAGACGCGGTCTTGAGCGAATGCCGTTCGCTGACGCTGATGGAAGAGCACCATTGCTGCAATGACAGAGACAATCAGCTTGGGCCGCGCAACGTTATGTATATCGTGGGATACGACGTATCATACGAGGACAACAAAAATAACGCGAAGTGCGCGTGCGTCGTTGTGAAGCTGACACGACAGCGGGACAAATACCGGGCAAACCGCTTCTTGAAAGAAGTCGTTTATGTCGACGACTGGCCGCCGCCTCCTACGGCGATTATGCAAGCGCAAAAGCTAAAAAGCGTCTGGTATCGCTATTGTTTTGAAGGCGGGACTCCGACGTACATCGCGATTGACGGCTGGCAGTATGGTAAATCCGTTATCGAGTCACTTATGCTCGATCTTGAAGACGGACTGCCGCCGCTGTGCATTATCGATCACTCGTCTTACACCGACCTTGAGCTTGAGGATGCGCTGCCCGTCATCTACCCGATCAAAGCGGGCGGAGTCGGCGTTACAGACCCGGACAGCGAAATGATCCGCAACGCAGAACGCGAATTTGAGGCTAAAAACGTCGTTCTGCTCACCGCTAATCGCGGACTTGGGCTTGAGACTTACAAACGCTATCATAGCGTCAAGGACGACTATAGTGATGTTCAGATCGACAGACCGTATCGGAAGACGACGGAGCTTATCGGCCAGATTCAGAACCTTAAAAAGGTTGCCAGTGGTGCTGGCGTAGCAGAAAAACGGATTTCAAACGCCATCCAGCGAGACAGTTGGTCGGCACTGAAATATGCTTTGCGGCTTGCACAGCGTCTTGAATACCAGATTTTGATGCGCCGAGAGCAAAAAAGCGAATGGGAAGCAGTCATGAACAACGAGCAGGAACATCGCGCCTCTCGACTTTCGAGAGTGATGGAATCCAGATCGAGAATGATTATACCGCGACAAGGAGGACGTCTGTATTGAGCGAAGAAACCAAGACGTATGCGCTGTATGCGCTCCAACTGACGGAAGAAAATGTCATTAAGGCAATGCCAGAGCGCTTTATGCGCGCGACGCCGGACTATATTCTGATTTACACGGACGAAGAACAGCCCAAAAAGAGTGTTCAGATCGGCATAGAGGATATTCGGCGTTTAACCAACGCAGACCGTGAATGGTTGTCCGTTTGCAATCTTGCGGTGATTAGGGATGAAATGGCGCGGAATGAGCCGCAAATTTTGGAGCGGCTTTCGAGTACAATCAACTACATTGAGGCCGCATTAAAGGAAGCAGCAAATGCGGACAAAAAGGAGAAGGAGCCGAACGATGAGCAACATGGCGAATGAACTGCGGAGCGTGCGCTATAAGTCGTACCAAGAAATCTACGACAAAATGCGCGAACTGTCCGACGAGTATTCGAACATTCCTTATGATCGGCTGGTGTCGGTGTTCGGCGGTGCAAGCGAGTGGGGATCCGCGCTTTCGGCAAACCCGTACATTCAGAACCGACGCGTCAAGACGATTTCCACCGCGCCCGCAGGGCATACGAAGGACGAAGTGGCGGAAATGCTGCAAACGCCCGAAGGGAACGAGCTCGGCCTTCGACAAGTGGAGCGCGCTCTGGAATACTCGGCATATCCGATGTTTCACACGAGGAAGGTATACCAAGACCTTCTCACTTACCATAGCTACATTACGCCGAATCTGCCTGACGAAAGTGCAATCGGCAAGGATGATTTCTGGCGCGAATGGAAGCTGCTCGAAAAGCTGAAAAAGACGCTCGATATTAAGAACGTCGCGCACCAGATTGCAGGACAGGCACTTCAATCCGGCAAGGTATTTTACACGCCGCGCGTCTCCATCGACAAATCGCACAACAAGATCAATTACGCCTTCATCCAGCAGCTTCCCACCGACTGGACGAAGATTGTGGGATTCAACAATAAGTCAAAGTACACACTGGCGTTCAATCTTTTCTACTTTACACAGCCAGGCACGGATTATCGGCAGTTTGGAGACCTGTTCGTGCCGTATATTAACGAATTTTCTGACTTTGCGGAGAGCGTGAGAGGCGTAAAAGCGCCGTCGAATTACATTTTCGCGGCGATGGATAAAGTGCGAAAGCATAGCCGCAACAACGCTGCGCCCGATGCGTACTATCAGAACGGCAGATGGTACTACTGGGTGGTTCTGCCGATTGACAAGGTATTTACATTCGAGGTTGACGACGCAAACAGAACCGTTGCGCCACCGTTTACGGGGCTGTTTATCGACATGATTCAGCTTGCGGCGTACGAAGCGATCCAGTTGCAGTTGGTGCAGAACCCGTTGATCGCTGTGCTTACGGGCGAAATCCCGTACTATGACGCAAAGGATATGCGCATGTCCGATACTTACAAACTGAGTCCGAGCGGACGCGACCTGTTTCAGGCATATTGGTATCAGATGCTTGCGGAAAGCAATACCAGCGGAATCGGCATCTTTTCAGCGCCGTTCCAGAACATGAAGATGCACCAGCTTGCGGAAGCGCCGAGCGCAATGAATATCAGTTCCAATGGCTACGCGTATACGATTGCAAAGGCAGGGCTTTCAGGGATCGTGCCCGCGAACAACGACACGCGGGCCGGACTGGCACAGATTTCGCTGCAAATCGAGAGCAAGTTTGCGGCACAGATATACGGCGGCATTGAGCGCATGATGAGCTGTATGTTCGAAAGCTTCAATCTAAAATACGAATGGGAGTTCAGAATGTTCGGCGACATGGCTTCGGACAAGGATAAAGAGGAACAGGCGCAAAAGGCCATGACACTCGGCATTCTTCCCGCCGCCATTATCTATAATGCGCTGCACGATAGGTCGATTCTGGATGACATTGCGTGGTCTACGGCGATTAAAAAGACCGGGATCCTCGATCTTCGCATTCCGCTTACATCTTCGTATTCGGCGCAGCCTAACAACGGGAACGGCGAAGAAAGCTCAAACCAGAAAAATGAGACGTCGCAAGCGGATCAGATCGCGGCGCATGAAATCAACAAGGGCGGGCGACCGAGCAGTGACGGAATAGCTTCTTCCGACGGACAGGAAGCGGATCAAGACAGCATTGGCGAATAATCGTTCAATTAGAGCGGAAAGGATTTCAACTTATGTTAAAATTAAACAAGGAAGACATTGAACTTATCCGTGAATGCCTTGACAAGGGAAATGATTGCAGGATCCAGCGCACAAAGGACGGTTATCGAATCGTTTCCGACAGTGTACGGGTGTTGAAAAAGATCACTTGCGAGGCAGTGAAACCCGAAAATAGATAAATACGGCTTCGTTCAAGGTGGAATGAGGCAAGCCAAGAGGGCTGTTTAACGCTTTACTGCGCTAAATAGCCCCTATTTTTTTGAAACGGAGGGGTTTTGCATTGGCGAGCGAATACAGGACGTTTGCGGGCGAAATCAGGACGCTTGCAAAGAAAAACGAGTTTTTGTATGACGTCGAAATCTGGCTGCTGAACGATAAAGTCAATCGAAACGGCTGGAAATATATCAACATTGAAGCGAATAAAGCGCAGTTTGCGGGTACGCCGATTCTTGTCGCGTATCTCGGAAACGGTGCCGTGATCGGCGACGGCCACAACTACAAGATGGTTCCCGACGTTAAAACGAAAACGATCAGACCGTCCTTCACGGAGCCGGACGCCGAAAGAATTGTGGGTTCACTCTCAGACCGACCCGAAGATATTCGGATGGAGGAACGAGATGGCAATAAATGGGTAGTTGGCAGAGGTTCGCTGTGGCGATTCTACGCGCCCGAGCTTGTCGACAAGATCGAAAATGATGCGATGCAGGGTCACACCATGTCGATCAGTATCGAAACGCTCGTGACGAAGTCGCATATGGAGGAAGACGTTGAAATTGAGGAAGAGTACCAGATTCTTGGTACGACGATCCTCGGAGATCACGTCATGCCCGCCGTAGAGGACGCGCGTATCGTCGCATTGAGCGCCGAAAGTGAAGAGTTCAAACAGCTCAAGATGCGTGCCGCGTCCTATGAAAACGAACCGACCGTCGAGAAAAAAGAAAATGAAGCAAACGACGGAGCGCCAAGTGAACTAAATACTCGAAAAGGAGTGAACAAATTGGACATTTTGAACCGAAAGCAGATTGCCGAACTGGACAAGCGCTTTGAAGGTTATACCGTACTGTCCGCCGCAAAGAGCGAAAAAGGCATTCATGTGTGCCTCCTGTCCGACAACGGCGAGACGGCGACGTATACGCTCGGCGACTCGAACGAAGCGATTGTCCCGGATCGTATCGTGAAGACCAATTCTGCCATTGTCTACGACTTCGGCGAAGACGAACATGTGCGCGTTGATGCGAGTGAGGCATGCGATGCACTTGTCGCCAAACTCATCAAGGCGAACGCCGCGGTCGAAACGCTCGAAAAGAAGGTGGAAGAGGCGAACGGGGCGCTTGAATCGATGCGCAAGGCGGAAACCGCACGTCGTTTGCAGTCTGCACGAGACATGGCAAAAGACACGCTTGACCGCTTCAACGCTAACCGAACGGATAAAGTCGAGGAATCTGTCATTGCGCAGATCAAGGCTGACGTCGAGAAGGGCGTTTATGCGAACAGCGTCGATGCTGATGGCGTGTGGTGCGGCGATAAGGCTGTTCAGACCGCCGTTTTGGCCGCGTGTGCCTCCGCTGTTATGGAGGCCGACCAGAAGGCCGCTGAACAGCGCATGGCGCAGTATCCGTGGAACTTTGCCCGTGAAAACGATGGCGCAGCTGATGGCGGCGTCGGCGCGATGGTTAAGTTCCTGAACGACTAAGAAAAAAGGAGTGAAATAACAATGGCGTACATTGCGAATACGGCGTTTGAAGTCAAAATCTCCAACCATGAATTTGACTCCACCGCCAATATCACTGGCTACTTCCAGAACGCCAGCTCCGAGGGCGAAATTTGCTCTGCTGGCTTCTTGTGCACCCGCTCCGCGCTGACGGGTTGCGAAGGTTATGCCGGAGTCGGCCCTACCTCGGCTACCGTGACGATCAAGAACTCCAACACTTGGGACATGGTCGCCGCGACTGCGACCACGACCGCCGCGGCTGGCGTGTATGCGTGCAACCCGTTTGACGTCAACATGGTTACGGATCCCGTGACTGGCGCGGCTTACAAGGTCGGATCTAACACGCTCGGCCTCCCGGCACCCGCGGATTATCCCTGCACCTACACGAAGATCAAGTTCGATAACGACTCCGTCTATCGTTTCGGTGCTGGAAACATTTCCGGCGAAGTTGGTGGCAAAACCCTGTTTACCATCGACGCTGGACTGCTCAACCCCGCGGCCGCTGCGCCCTCCACGGCAGGGCTGCCTTACTTCGAGCTTGTACGCACCGGGACGTTCACGCAGGGCGCGTACAACGGCTTCGCGTTCTACGATCTCCGTGCGCGTGTTGCCCAATTGAAAGGAGAGTGAAACTGAATGGCCATCAAATTCAATTCCATCGACAGCTCCGTTTTCAACGCGAATGCGCCGGAGTTTACCAACGTTGAGAAAGAACGCGCCAACATCGTTACCTGTGGTCGTCTGCTTATGCAGGAATACGGCGGCAAGGCGAACGACAACATGCGCGCACTGCGCAATCTGAGCGCCGAATACACGCCTCAGCTTACTGCTCAGACGGGCATGAGCTATGCCGACTTCAACCGCAAGACGAAGGAAAAGATGCTCTTGTACGCCGCGAAGCGTTACTGCGCCGTGAGCGGAGAGGTTGCGCCCGTGGATTACGCAGACTTCATGAAGAAGCAGCAGCGCTTCATGACCCAGAAGTCCTTCCTGCATCTGCTGTCTGGCATCGTGCGCGACGTCATTTCCCCCGTCCTTCCCGCGACCATGTCCAACGCCATGAGTTGGTTCGCCGAGACGGTTTCCGTTCCGCTTGGTAAGACCTACGAACTGGACGTCGCCAGCAACGACATCTTCGTGTTCGAAGACGACTCTTGGGGTGCTTCCCGCTCGAAGCCCAGCAACTATTTGTACAGCAAGCCGCTGACGCTGAATCCCACGCTTCGCACCGCGAAGGCGACGATCAAGTGGTATCAGCTCGTCGGCAACGACGCCGATCTTGGACGTTTCTTCAACTCTTTTGCGGTTGGCATGTACTCCAAGATCATGGCGCTTGCGATGAAGGCGCTGGTCGCTGGGACGGCGAACACGAACCTCGTTCCGACGAATCTCCAGTTTACGAACGAATCCAAAAACTGGGTTACTGCCGCAAAGCGCGTCGCGATGGCGAACAACACCTCTTACCGTGGCTGCATCGCTGTTGGCGATCCCTCTGCGCTGACGAAGGCGCTGCCGTCCGGCAACGTGAACGCTTCCGCCGTCAACCTTGACGCCGCGCTTGCGACGATGCTGGGCATCGAATGGGCGCGTTACGGCTATCTGGGCGAGTACATGGGCATCAACCTCATGCCGCTTGAGCCCGCGCTTGTCCCTGGCACGCAGAACACCACGCTTACGTCCCTTGTCCCCGAAGACAAGATTTGGGTTATGGCGACGGCGGGCTATCGCCCCGTGTACGTCGGTCTGGAAGATGGCGGCGAGATTCAGGTCGAGCTGTCTCCGTCTCAGACGGCTGACATGACCATCGACATCATCACGTCGATCTCCGTGGACGCGATTCCCGCGTTTGCCAGCAAGGTCGCCGTCATCACGGCGTAATTGCCCTCTCATGGGAGTGTTTATCACTCCCATTTATGCCCATAGCAACACAGGCTTATGCGGTGCAAACCCGCGAATGGGCGCAAACATGTGATACCGAGAGGAGAAAAAAGCATGGCAAGAACTGCAACGAAAACTACGGAAGCCAAACCGAAAACGGCATCGACGGCGACAAAGAAGACGACAACCGCTACCGCTGCGACGCAGAACGCAGAGCTTGAGGCGGCGAAGAAACAGGCGGCAGAAGCGCGTGCCGCACAGGAAGCTCAGGCAGAAGAAATCGCCGAGCTGAAACAGATGCTTGCCAACATGCAGCGACAGCTTGAACAGCGGAACCCGCAGATCGTTCAGGTGATGGCGGATACCGAAAAAGTCGTCATGCGCTTTCAGGCGGAAATTGCGGATGATAACGTCGCCGTCTTCGGCGCGAACGGCATGTATGGGCAGATCACTGGCAAAACTGGCACGGTAGTCGTGCCGAAGAGCGAATGGAGCCGTTTTTACAACGAATCTACGCGCCGCATGATGGATCGTCGCTGGCTCGTCGTGCTGTCCGGCATGGATGATGACGAGCGTCGACGCTACAACTGCGCCTACAAAGAGGGTGAAGTCCTCGACGAAAAGGCGTTTGACGGTCTGTTGGATATGGGGAGAGACCTTTTGGCGGTTTTCCCCGCACTTTGCTGGGAACACAAGCTCATGGTTGCCAGGCGTTTTATCACGGCGTTTGAAAACGACGACAAACGCGCGTATGACCGTGACCTCATCGTCGCGCTGAACGAACTTTCCAAAGCGGGCACGGAACAGCTTCCCAAAAACGACGTGCGTCGCCGCGGTATGTTCCATACCGTCATTGAAGCCCTCAATGCGAAGGACGCGGAAGAATAAAACAATCTGAAAAGGAGCAACGGCAATGGGTACATCTTGGAGCGAAATTATTACGAACTATGCGTCGCTGTTCATCGACGACGCAAGGTTTTCCGACGACCTTGCCGTTGACCCCGCATTGTATTTTCGACGCATGTCGCTGTACATGACGGCAGCAATCCCAATGCTGTCTTCACCGCCGCAACTGCTGGAAAAGGTTACGAACGGGCTTGAGAGCCCGACATATGCGGACGCCGAATGGACGTCCGACGCGGGCAGCATGACGGGCGAAACGAAGGTGGACACCGGGAACACGGGATATGGCCTATTCTCGTGCGTTCTGAGAGAGGTTTCGCCGTCTGGCGAAGTAACACTCACGCCGTATGATGAAGCCGTATACGACGAAAATACGGGCATTGTGACGTTCCCGACGCAGACGGCGGAGAATGTGCAATATCAAATGGACTTCTACAAGGACGGCACATTCGCATTTGACCTTACGACGTGGCAGAAGCGTCTTTTGGGGCTTGCGTTCGCCATTGTGTGGGATGAGAGGTTCAGTCGAAACTGGCTGAACATTCAAATGAAGATTAAAGACGCAAGCTTCGAAACCGTAAATGAAAGCAACTACATGAACGCAGTGCAGAACCGACTTTCTGCAAACCACGCGCTGTTTAATGATGAACTGCATAAGTACGAACAGACAGTAGCATATGCGAACGTTATGCCGTACAACGGCTCAAAGAAAAGGTTCGTCTGATCTACCACGGAAAAGGAGGGCGAAACGTCAATGCCGACAGATAATGAGTTTATCAAGAACGCGTTTATTCTCGGACGCGGCTTACAGGCGGGAAACACAAACTCGCCCTCTCAATTTAAGAACCGCAAACGCCAGTATTTCGACCAAGAAACGACGACGTTTGTTCAAAAATATGCGCGTTATGCGTCAAACTTTTTCGACGCGAAAGTGCAGGGCGTATTCGAAGACGATCCGTTCGCATGGACGGACGTGCGCGTGCGGATGGCGGATATCGTAAAGCCGTCCGCGGCGATGACAAAGGATTTCGACGATTACAAAATCGTACTGTTTGAAAATCCGAACATCGAATATGTACGACAGGGGACAAAGCTTGTGATGATGGGTTCAACATGGCTTGCCACAAACCCGATCAATGTTTCCGCGGCAGACGGGTGCGGGATTTTCCGCCAATGCAACGCTGTATGGAATCATTTTGATTACTACGGAAACCTCTTGAGCGAACCGCTTGTTGTTGACAGCTATGCTGCACGCGCCTCCACGCCGAACCCGCAGGACACACTGCGAATTACGCGCGGATATTTCAACATCATCTGCCAGTACAACGAATGGACGGCACAGCTTGATACAAATAGCCGCATTATCTTGGGCCGCGCGGCGTATCACATTCGCGGCTATTCCGACTTCGTTCAGGAGTTTACCGGGGATTATAACAGCATTCGACAGCTTGGCTTCATCGCGGAATACGAAGAACCGAACCATGACATCGACGACATGGAAAAGCGCGTCGCCGGAGGAAAGAACTTCTCTTGGGTAGTCTCGGTTTCTGGCGGAACGAAGATCCAGCCGGGACAAAAGACGACGCTTACCGCGAGCAGCGTGAGAAATGAAAAGTCTGTTGAATCCACGGACGAACACCCTGTTTCCTACAAGTGGAAAAGCAGCAACCCGTCCGTCGCGGACGTGGATAAAGATGGCGTTGTAACCGCGACTGGAAACGGGGAGGCGACCATTACCGCAACGCTGGAACAGAATGCGGCGCTTTCCGCCAGCATTGATGTGAGCGTGAGAGAAGACTTAAAGCCGCGCACGATCTTTACGCAAGCGCCTCCAGCACAGTTCAGGGTGTATCAAAGCTACGACATCGGAGCCGCAGATTTTATCGGCGGAGCGGAGCAGACGACGCCTATAGAATGGACGTTTGAGGGTTCGGAAGGATCGTCGTACACATACGTCGTTTCGGAGGACACAAAGCATGTGCGAATTGCATGTTGGAAGGGCAGCGTAACGCCGCTCAAGATCACGGCAAAAGGCGCGGGAGATGCGGTTGTGGCTACGGTTGAATTGGAGGGCTTGTAATGAGCGAAAATTGCCCATACGCATACCGAAAACGCGGAGATGTATCCGTGCATTGCAAAAAGATGCCGGAGAACGCGAGTTGGTGCGGGCATCAATACCTTTGCCCGCAGACAAAACGATGTGAAGCAACGAAACAGGCAGCACTTTGCCCGCTTCGGAAGGAGAAGAATCAATGAAACTGAGAAGTGTAAAGCAGATTACTCCCGACCTTGTAGCAAACGCAAGCGACTATATGCCGATTGCGGAGAAGACGAAGTTTGTGGAATACGTTTCGGTGCGTACGCTCGAACGCCTTGAACTTCGGGCCGAGACGGACGACGGTGAATCGATTTCCGTGCCTCCGATTTACAAGGAAAACCCCGAACTGAAACGACGTTATGAGATGGGCGTGTTTGTACGCTTCTATCTGGGACTTGAGGCGGAACAGGTCGACGACGATCCGTACATGCTGTCTCGCGACGACTATGATTACGCGGCAAATCTTCACATTTTCAACCAGCTTGAACGGCTGAAACAGCAGCGAGAATCCGGCGTGCGAGACAAGATTTGGGATATTATGCAGGACTTTAGAGACCTTGAAAAATATCTCAATAATGAAGTATTTGGCATTGTGAATGCGCAGAACGACATTCTCGTGCGGGCATCCAACCTTATTGCTACGCGATTCGGTGCATCGGCATTAGAGACTGCAATGCAGGAATTTGACGCCGCAAAACAAGAACTGACGGACTATGCTGCACAGAAAAACGTGTGAAACATCATTGTTTCACATGAAACGATGAGCGGAGGTGAGATAAACGGTTAGTTTTGACTCCCCGTATTACCCGTATGAGAAGGTGCAGAGCGGGTTTTCCACGATGGACGGCGCGGAGCTGATTCCGACGAAAATCTGCCGTTATTTGCTCGATTTGCCAGATCAGAACGGGTATGTACCCGTAGACGACAACAACAGACCGCGTGTAAAACTGGCAAAGTATCTCTGGTATGACGAACCGAACCCGCTTGGGAAGCCGCTTCCTACCGTGGAAGAGAAACTTTCGATGCTCTTTGACAGCAACAATCCCGTACTCGACACGAACGAGTTAAAGGCGCTGCACCCAAAGCTTTACCGTTTATACCCAATTCAGTATTGGGGGCCGAGTCAGTTGATTGCGCAGACGACGTTGAAGGTTTACGTTGGGCGCGTAATTCCTTCAAGCGGCATAAGCGCGCAAATCGGAATCAACTTCGAGATCATGGTGAACGTGAACCTCGAAAACGGGCTGAAAACCGACGCAATCGCCAAGAGTTACGCCATTGAAACTGCGTTGATTTCCGCGCTGAATGGCGTGAATATCGGTGGCGTAGGCGTGATGACTTTTAACCGCTACGAACACATAGAAAGCGGTTCTACAACCATCTACGACGACGAAGGTGTGAACGTGGGCCGACTGCTTCGAATGTCGATGAACTGGATGGAGAGCGGCGAAGGAATCTGACAAATCAAGAACCCAGCCCGACCACGAAAGAGCGCGGCGAGGGGCTAAGGAGAGCCGATGTGAGCAAGTCGCGTCGGCTTTTTCATTTTATTTTTATTGCAATGGGAGGAAAGCGAAACGTGTATGAAATCCCTGCAAATATAATGCGGCTTATCCGTCAATACAAGCCTGTTGAGACGGAAGGGCTGACACTGTGGCCCGTAAAGGTGAAGGAGCGCGACGTATTCACTTATGCGCGCCCGTCGATAGAGTTTGTACAGCAAACGTTACCCGTTAAGTACATGTCCCTGCCTCTGTTGACGGCGTACTACCAGATGGATCTTCAAAACGCGCTTATGGGCGAAGCCCCGACCGGGCTGTTTACCCGCGCGCTGCTCTTCCTTGCCCTCAGCCTCAAAGTGGGAGAGGGGCTTGAAGCAGATGAACGCGTTCGGTTGATGAACCCGATTGTATCGTCGGATGATCCGTTCAATCTAAAGGCGATACGCTTCACCGCGGGCGAAGAGGAACAGAAAGAGATTACTCCAATTCAGTTCCAGCGGTTAAGACCGATTCTGGCGGAGCAGAACGGCATACGGTTGTACAGCGAGAACGCAAACCCCGAATTGATTGAGGCGGAGAACGACTTGGCCGCCGCAAACAACGCCGACATCGACGTAAATTTCGAGGACATGATCTCGACCGTTGCAACACTCACAGGCGAAAGCGAGGAAGACATCGACGAATGGCCGATCTTGAAGCTTGATAGGAGAAGAGATGCAATCAGTCGCGTGCTGCACTTCCTCGTAACGGGAATTGGAACAGCTTCCGGCGCGAAGTATGAGGGTGGAAATCCATACCCGTCGCCGTTCTTCAACCGTAAGCGGACGGATTCTTCCGCCGTTATGTCGATTGAGAAATTTGCAGGAGGCAAAGGACTTGAAGCTGTTACGAACTCAGGAAAACTCAGTCTCTAACCACACCTAAAAAGGAGTGAAAACGTTTTGATTAACTTTACTGATCCGCGTCTTTACCTCAAAGGCACTTGTCAGGCGATTGCCAGCGACGTGAAAACGGGCGACGTCCTGTACTACTCCAACAAGTTCACCACGGGCAACATCACGACGTCCGTCACGATGGGAGAAATCCGTGCCGGACTTGGCAACGCGATTGCCGCAATCATCCCCTCCGACAGCGCACTGAACGTTGAATTTACCGCCGCCGACCTCAGCCTGTGGGCGAAATCCGCCCAGGTTGGCGCGACGCTGGGTTACAACGCTCCCGCGCCCGTCTGCCAGACCATCACCGCAGACGGCACGTCTCTCTCGATTGACGTTTCCGAGGGCAAGCCCGTTGCGCAGCTTGGCTTCTCCAAGGTCTTCTGCCAAGTGCAGGAGGTCGGTGCTGGTAGCGGCATTGCGGTCGGCGGCGTAGCCTATGATCTGAACCCCGAAACGGGTGCGATCACCGGGTTCACCGCAACCTCCGGCAAGCAGTATAAAGTCTGGTATTTCATCAACAAGGCTTCCGCACAGATCGCCTCTATCAGCACTTTGTTCGACCCGAAGGTCGTGCATTTTACCGCGCAGATGGCCGTCTACGCCAACGAAAGCGGCGCTAACCAGAACGAAGGTACGCGCGTTGGCTGGCTGTATGCGATTGTGCCGCGCCTGAAACTGGGCGGCAACGCTGGCGTCGTCGGCGACCAGTCTACGAACGATACCACCTCCATGTCTGGACAGGCGGTTGCGTTTGATACCGACACGATCAATGCCGAGTGCAGCGATTGCGATGCGTCCAACCTTGCCTACTACGTCTACGTCCCGGATTCCGGCGCTGATTCGATCAGCGGCATTCTTGCGGCGATGGGCGGCGTGATTTCCGTCAAGAAGTCCGGCACGGCACAGGTCCAGCCGCGGTTCATCATGGACAACGGCCAGCTCGTTGCCACGACCGACTACGGCAAGTTCAACTACAACCTTGCCAGCCCTCCCGAGGATACGACCGTTTCTGCTACCGGCCTTATCACGGCGGGCACTACGACCGGAGACTGCGATCTCACCGTGTCCTACAACAACGGCGGTGAAACTCTGACCTCGCAGTGCAAGGTTAGCGTTATCGCGTAAATAAGGCACAACAAAAGCCCCGTCCTTTTGGACGGGGCGTATGTGGGTTCATTCACTTGTTGAGTGGGCTGACATACGCCAGTTGTCAAAGGCACATGATTATGATGTCTGCGATTATCACGATTGGGAGAAGAATCATTTCTACAACGAGGATCTTCTGCCAGATCGTTCGATTGGGAGAAAGAAATGCGGCAATAATTGTACTCCCAGGCATTTGATATGTGCCGTTCCGCTTGGCATCTTCCTTCGCGGCGCTTCCGAGCTTCACAAATGATTCAATCAGCTTGTACTCAAGGATTCCGTTGACAATGTCATCTTTATTGCTTTTAGCCATTGAAACCAACTCCTTTTCGTTAAATATACCACGCTTGAACGCCAAAATCAAGAGGTGAAATCCATGAAAAACGACGCTGAAATATTTGCCGAAAAACTTGAGAATGCCATCCATAGGGCGATGCAGTCAACGGTTGCGGATGAAGTGAAGCTGGCAATCATGGAGTCGGTACAAGAGAACGTATACGACAAATATGAGCCCACGCAATACAAGCGCCGCGGGATGAACGGCGGTTTGGCAGATCCGAACATGATGGATCAAACCTATGACGAAGGAACGATGACGCTTGAGATCCGTTCTTCCGGCAAAGGCGCGCACGGCAGGAAAGACGTGGCGGAGATCGTCGAGAGCGGTCAAGGATACACATGGAAGAAATCGGAGATTGCGCAGCATCCGTTCCCGCGACCGTTTCACAGACCCGCAGAAGAACGACTTGCGCAGGGTAATGAAATTGACAATGCAATCAAGGCCGAACTGTTGAAGGCCGGATTCGATGTGAGATAAGAGAGGTGCTTGAATGAATACTGTTGTTGTTAAAGTACAGGTCGAACGCGGCGATCTTAATAGGCTGATTCAAGACCTTTCGAGGCTGAAAGATGTAGATGTTAAAGTCGCAATCGATACGTCTGCGATTAAAGCAGCGGACAAAGCTACATTAGACTTGATTAAGTCGACGGCAAAACTTGCAAACGCATTAGCGAAAACTGAAACGGCAAGCAATGCTGCGGCGCGCGCGCAAGCCCAACAGACAAATGCCGAAGCAAATTTAATTAAGGCAAAAGCACAACTCAAACACGCCGAATCTGAACAGGCGCTTGCCGCCGAAAGGACGATCCAGACAACCGAGCGCACGCGACAGGCGGAGCTTGCGTTAGAGAAACAGGCGCTTAAAACCGCGGAATCGCACAATAAATTAGCAAACGGCACAAAGCAATCGGCTGATGCCATGCAGCGGTTTTATGATCGTGTCGGGAAAAGCGTCGGTAATGCCGGGACGGACATGTCGGATGGGGTTAAGGGAATAAAAGATTATATTTTGTCCCTTGACGGCATGAGCGACGCAACCGTCAAAGCAACGGGTAGCACGACGATTGCGGGACGAGACGTACAGCAGTTCTCGACGGCGGTGCAAAATGCAGACGGAACGGTTTCGACGTTCAAATTCTCTCTCGACACTGCGACGGGAGAGCTGTACCAATACAATACCGGGATCAAAGAAGGCACTGCTTCGACCAACAAGTTTGAGCAGGGTCTTAAAGCGCTGGGTGAACGCATAAAAGCAACTGCGATAAGACAGCTTGCGGCGGCGCTTAAAGATGCCTTGCAACAGATGAAAGCTGTTGACGATCAGCTCGTCGAGGTTAGAAAAGTAACTGACGCGTCAAGCGAACGTCTTGCCGCAATGGAACAACAGGCATACAAGACGGCGTCCGCGCTTGGTATTTCGGCTGACTCGTATCTTGAGTCCGTGGCGCAGTTTGCGCGCGCAGGATATAGCGAACAGTCCGAAGCGCTGGCTGAATTGGCTGCAAAAACCCAGATCGTAGGTGACACTAACGCAGAAACGGCAAACCAGTTCTTGATTTCCGTCGACGCTGCGTATAAATACAATGGCTCGATTGAAGCGCTCACTCGCGTTCTTGACGGCGCAAACGAGATCGACAACAAATACGCGACGAGCATTGAAAAAATCGCGGAAGGGCTTGGTAAAGTCGCACCCATCGCGGCACAGGCTCATGTGGGAATTAACGAGCTTTCTGCGGCAATCGGCACGATTACGGCGGTTACGCAGCGTAGCGGCACGGAAACCGCGACGGCTCTGCGCGCGCTTTTCCTCAATATCATGGGCGATACCAAGACGGAGATCGACGAGGGTGTCACTTGGACGACTGGGGAAATTGCCGGGCTACGCGACGTCATTAAAGAATACGCGTCTGAGGCTTACAATGCGGCGAAAATCTCCGGGGGAATCATAAACCCGATGAAGGCCATCGAAGGTCTTGCAAAGAGCATGCAAGATGGGCTTCTTACGGAGCAGAAGCTTGTTTCGATGGTGTCCGACATTGGTGGTAAACTTCGTACGTCCCAGCTCCTTGCGTTGATCCAGAATTGGGACATGTATCAGTCGATGCTTGCCGACTATGGCAATGCGGTTGGTAGCGCGGACAAAGAAGTCGCAAACGCCATGGATTCTTGGACGCGAAAGACCGAAGTGCTCAAGAACACTTGGACAGAATTTATCCAGAAAACGATTACCACCGATGCGATTAAAGGAATCCTTGATCTTACAACGGGGCTTGTAAAATTTGCAGACAACGCCGGGCTGGCGACGACCGCTGTTCTCGGCTTGATTGTCGCGTTCAAATCTGAAAGCGTGATTGGTTATGCAAAGGCAATTAAAAACGCCGTTGTAAACCTTGGCGAGAACATAAAAACAACGATAAATGCGATTTCCGCTGTTGTTTCGCACACTGCGGCGGTCAATGCCAACACCGCCGCACAGGAAGCAAACAAGATCGCGGCGGGCGCGGTTACGTCTACGCTGGGTGCGGGAATTGCAGTTCTTTCGCTTGTTGTAATGGGAGTCAAGGCGTACATACGACACCAGCAAGAGGCGCGAGAGGAAGCCCTTTCTGCGGCGGAAGAGAATCTAAAAACGGCTGATTCGCTTCTGGAACTTAAAGAACAATACATTTCTATCGTCGACAGTCAAGAATCTGAGGCGCAAAAAACGGAAGAACTTGCCAATCTTCAAAATAGGCTTCGAAGCGAATATGGATGGACGGAAGCACAGCTTGCAGACTTGAACGATGAGAGGCAACGCGGGATCGACCTATTCGACGAGGAATATAAAAACGCCGCTAATGCTGCATGGTATGAGATTGAAGACCAGTATAACAAAGGTCAGAAAAAATATTCCGACTTTTTGAACAGCGACGGGCGAATGAATGCGTATGCCGGAAGCTTCATGTTTGACGAAAATGGCTTCTATAAGGCGCAAAATGTGCTAAAGGAGTTTGGTATTTCCGTCGAAGCTACCGCAGACGGCGTGGATATAATTACAGGATCGTTTGCAAGTATGGACGATGCCAAAACGACGCTTATAAACGCCAGAACCGAACTTGCGGCAACAAACGACGAACTCAACAAACATGGCATCACTTCAAACATTATTACTTCTATACTTGGAGCCTTAGACACTCGCATCGCCGAGGCTACAGACCTCGAAACGGCTTACGGCGAAGCCATAGATAAGGGCACACAGGCGCGTATAGCTCAACTGTCAATCGCGCAGAAAGAACAACTTGCAAACGCGACGACAAAAGAGGACTTCGAGAAAATCGGCGCGGAAATGAAAAGCGCTGCCGGAGACGACACTGTCCTCAAAGGCGCTATTGACGATTATATCGAAAGCCTTATTCGCTTGAATGGATTGAGCGATGAATCGACGGATACGCTCGCTGACCAAATCGATTCCGTTGTGGATTTCACGTCCAGACTTGGCGAAGCCAAGGCCGGGATTGAAGAGTTTAATAAGGCCATGGAGGGCGGCGAAAAGGGCGATACGTTCTCTGGGTATGCAGATATCTACAACAAAGTAATGGAAGCGTACCAAAACGGCCTGTTTGGTTCCAACGTTTATCAGGAAGGTATCAAGCAGTTGCTGCCTGAAGAGCTCCTTCACGAACTGGGTTATGATTGGGAAGCGGCTGGCAGTTTATTGGCGAGTGATTTTTGGCGTGGCGTTTTCGCAGATAATGGCGAGGATTATGGCGCAAATTTCGCCAACATTCTCTATGATGCCGTAAGTTCAGGAAGCGAAGCGTTCGGAGACATTTCCGAATTGGTTCATTTTGAAGATGTTGGCGATGGCGCTATGCGGATTATCGTCGACGACACCGAAGAACTCGCGAATGCACTCCAGATCCAAGAAAAAGTGCTTATTGCCATAATGGATGCGCTTGGAATTTACCACGGCGGCATTCAGGCGACCGACGAAGACATCAAGAACCTTGCGAGAGATATGGGGGTTCTTGGTACAACGATGAACGATGCTGACGAAGTAATAAACTCAATCGATCTTTCGAAGTTTGTTGAGGGATTGGTAGATAAGAATACGAGCGTCGAAGACATCTACGATCTCGTCAATGCGTTGAAAGACATGGAGGCACAAGGAAAGGTATCGCTCTCCAATCCCATTGAAGACCTCGACGCGTTCATCGCAAAAGCACGGGACGCAAAAAACCAGACAGAAGATACGGGCGATGGCATTAAGGATCTTGACGACAAAGATGCAAACCCGAAAGTTAGCCTGGATACAACGGCGTTTGATTCCACTTATAAGCGTGTAACTACGCTGTTGAAACAATTAGGACAAACCCAAACAGTGGTTTTAATTAAGGGTCGCATTGCTTTTGCCTCTGGCACTCAATCCGCACCTGGCGGTGAAGCGCTGGTAAACGAAGAAGGCCCAGAAATCATTCAAGAGGGGGATACGGCTCGAATTGCTGGTGGAGGCAAGCCGACAGTCACAAACATCAAGCCCGGTGCAAGAGTATTTACCGCAGCCGAAACGGCACAAATGCTTCGTTCGCCAGATGGAGACGTGGTGTTCCCGGCGCATGCCAACGGAACTAAATACGGCAAAGGCGCTTCGGCGATATTCAACGTTGGGAAAACAGGGCCTACGAAAAGTAGCTCAAGCAATGCCAACGCGTCGTCGCGTTCTTCCAGATCGTCCGGCTCGTCTCGCTCGTCCAGTTCTTCCTCTGCCGCAAAGAACGATTCCGACGCTATTCTCCAAAATCACAAGGATACAGTCGCGCTGCTTGAGAGTGAACTCGATCTTTTGGAAGCACAGGACGCACCGACGAAGGCGCAAGTAGACAAGATCGTCCAGATCCGCGGCGCGCTTATGGCGCAGATCAACTACATGCAGTCTATCGGCGCGTCTCAGACCGAAATCAATAAGCTCTACAAAGACTGGTACGACTGGAACGACAAGATTGCGAAGCTCCAGAAAGCCATGTGGGATGAGCTGGATGATGCAGTCGACAATGAACTGAAAGACGCGAAGGAACTGCGAGACAAACGCCTCGAAGAGCTTGAAAAGGAGCTGGACGCCCTCAAGGAAGCGCGAGACATCAAAGAGGATGAAGTCACGCTTGAAGAGAAGCAGCTTGCGGTGGAAGAGGCGCGTAAAAATCTGCTTAATGCTCAAAACGAGCGCACGGTGCGCCAGTATAATGCGGCGACCGGGCAATGGGAATGGGTCGCCAATGCAAAGAATGTGCAGAGCGCGCAGGAAGCATTGAAAAAAGCCGAGAAGGATCTGGCTGATTTCAAGGATGACCTTGCTTACGATGCGGCCGTTGCCGAAATCGAAGCGAAAAAGGACGCAATCAACGCCGAATACGACGCATTGGAGCAAGGCTGGGATGAAATTCTCAAATCGCTCGAAGAACCCTCCAAGACGATTTCCGAGGTATTGAAAAACATTGCCGAGAACGCTACGCCGGAGATGTACGACCAGATCAACAAGGTCAATGAAATGCTGAAAAAATTCGGCTACTCCATCGACATTGTGACTGGTGGAGGTACTTCCGGCAGAAGTAGTACGCCCGCGCCTTCTTCGAGCAGCGGGGGCGGCGGCGTAACGACCTATACGGTACGGCGCGGCGATACGCTGTCCGGCATTGCGCGTAGATATGGCACGACGGTTCAGACGTTAGCCTCGTTGAACGGCATTGGCAACCCTAATCTGATCTATGCGGGACAGGTGTTGCGGCTGTACGATAGCGGAGGAATCCTCCATGGATACGGTGCGATTAAAGCGACGGGTCAGGATGAAGGTGTCCTTCCTCCGGCTCTTACGCAAGCGATGTTAAGCCCGTCTGCCGACTCTACGTTCCGCGCTCGCATGGCGGAACTGAATTACTTGTACGGCGTGACGGACAAGATCGGAGGCGTAATGCCTGGCATGGTCGACAATCGAATTGGAAGCCAGCATAACGGGAACCTCTACCAGTACGGCAACATTACCATTGACGAACAGCGCGCGAAGACCATGACGCTTTACGAACTCGCACAAACGAGCAGACGCCTTGGTCTTTACAAAAACGCAAACTGAGAACGGAGGCGACAGAAAATGCTTTTCATGCCGACAAACATTACGCCGGATAGCTCGTGGGGCGTTGGGAACGGCACGGTTGATGCGACACGCCCGCTCACGGTGAGCTGGCAAGTCAACGGCAACAGCGCCATGACGGCATATCAGATCGTAATTTACAAGAACGACGCTGCCAGTACGCAACTTTATTCGACGGGAAAAATTACGGAAGGAAATCTTCCGTTTTACGGCACGAACTATGCGGGTGAAACTGAATTTTTTAGCCACGCGATTCCCGCCGAAAACCTCTCTGCATCCGGCATTGTAAATGGCGGAGAGTACAAGCTTATTATTACGCAGTGGTGGAACGACAACCAAAGCGTCACTCAGGCAAGCGCGTCAGCATTCATTACGCGCGCGACGCCTACGCTTTCCGTCAACGCGATTACGTCTCCGATTACGACGCGCTCGTATACGTTCACGGGCTCCTACGCACAGGCGCAAGGCGATGCGATGAATTGGGTGCGCTGGCAGATTGCGTACAATAACGACACGGATCATCCGTTTTACGACACGGGAGAAATCTACGGTACGGCGGAGATCAAGGTCGTTTACGATGGCTTTTTCGCGGGAAACACTTATGCGGTGCGACTGATGGCGCAAACCGTAAACGGCGTTGACGCTGATACCGGGTGGGTTGCGTTTGACGTGGCATACGCGACGAGCGAAATGACGGGATTGGTTTACGCAAAAAAAGCTTGCAAAAAGAGCGCAGTACATGTATCGTGGCCGAACCTGTTTGTCGTGCAGGGCGAAGCTGACGGGCCGTACACCATCTACAACGGCGTGCTTACCCTGCCAAACGGGAGCTCTGTGACGTGGGATAAGCAAAACGAAGATCCGATCAGCTATACGCCGCCGTGGAGCATCCTTTGGCGAGGAAAGCTGTTAAGCGGAGATGCAACGCTGTTTGACATTACGCTTGCTGGCGGGAAGATCACGCTGAAATACGTTGCGGCGACGAGAACGCTTACGCTTTACAACGGCGAATCTGTAATGAAAAGCATTTCCGGCGTAGACGGGGCTACGGTTCTTAATATTGTTCTGACGGCAAACAAGCTCTATGTTCGCAGGGAATGGTACACGGGCGGCTTGCATCCGTCAGCAACGCTTTATCCGGCGAACAACCTCTATCCGTCTGATGATGACACACTGACAGTCAACACGGAAAACTACGGTGTTACCTATACGCAGACGGCAATACAGGCAGTGAAGATCGACGGCACGCTGCAATGTGATTTCATGCAGATTTTGAAGGGCGAAGCCTCGACAGCGACGATCACGTCGTTTATCGACAACAACTCCTATACGCCGGAAAACGACTCACAAACGTACTTCCTTGCGGATTTCACGGATGGACTGGATGCGGGTAACTTGTCCATTGGCGGAGACAACGTCGTCGGATTTGCAGTTTATCGCATGACGGGCAGCAGCACGACACTGCAGCATGTGGCAGACGTGCCGATCAGCGCGGATGGTCTGCTCGACTATGCGGCGTGCAGCCAGACGACGTATCAGTATTACATCTTCCCCATTGGAGAGTCGACCTACGTCACGAACCCGCTAATCTCCAACGCTGTTGTACCGTGCATTTGGGACTGGGCGATTCTTGAATGCGAAAAGGTAACAGGTGTTAATTATTATACGGTTGTTTCTGAATTTTTGTTCGGAAAGAACCTTTCGAGCGGTGACATTTCGAACAACAACACACCGAACGTCATGGAGAACTTCACCGCGTATCCGACCGTGCAGCTTAGTCCGTCTCTATTTCAGAGCGGAACGCTTTCCAGTCTTATTGGTATAATTGACTATGAGAATGGACATGGCTACTACGATACGATTGCGATGCGCAATGCAATCTGGGCGTTGTCCACGACGCGAAACGATCTTTTCTTGAAGAGCAGGAAAGGCGATCTATTGAAAATCCGTATCGATGGAGAGATTACCATGCAGACGATGGACAATACGCGCCAACAGGCGCAGACGGCCAGCGTGCCGTGGGTAGAGGTTGGATCGACCGATGGCGTATCCATCGTGGCAATCGAATAACCGAATAACGACTCGTTCCGACTGGCGGTGCGAAAGAGCCAAGGAGGGCTAAACATGTAAGCAATGCTTGCAAGTTTGGCCTTTTTGTTTTGAGGTGGTGAGAAAAATTACTGGAACGGAACGATATCAAGACTATCTAAAGCAACTACGCAGACCGTTTGTGAAACGATGCCGACTGCGTTTCTTGAACCCGGACGGCTCTACGGCATTTGCACTCGATAATAACCCACGAAACGGGAAGAGCGCGGCGTTTATCAGCGATGGGACGATCAATGTAAATCTACAGAACGGGCGCAGACGAAGTGCTACGGTTACGCTTTCTAATGTCGACGGTCAGTTTGATTACGACGTAAATCACGTCTGGTTTGGGCAGGAAATCGCCATAGACGAAGGACTGGTACTTTCAAACGGCGACGACTACTACATCCAGCAGGGCGTCTTTCTTGTTGAAACGCCGGAAGAACAGTTGCAGCCGTCACAGAAAACCGCGACATACAACCTTGTGGATAAGTGGTCGAACCTTGACGGTTCGCTGCATGGAAACCTTGAGGGGACGTATGAAGTGGCAGTCGGCACGAACATCTTCGATCCGATTTCGTCCATCTTAAAGCTTGATAAGGGCAATGGATTGCCGATAGACCGCGTAACGCCGATCTATACGGAGTATTACAACGGCAAAAAGCAAGTGCTGCCGGACGGGACGACGGTTGGGTTGGCGGTATCGCCTTATACGCTGTCCGTTGACGCGGGCAACTCCTACGCAACCGTCATTCTCGGCCTTGCCGAAATGCTGAACGCATGGGTCGGGTATGACAGCGACGGCGCGTTGCGTATCGACCCTTCGCAGGACGACATTCTCGACACGACGAAGCCGATTTTGTGGCAGTTCTCGCTCAAGGAAGCGCAGATTCTTGGGGCGACGTACACGGTAAAAAATACCGAGGTGTTTAACGACTACATCGTTTTGGGCGAACAGCTCGACGATTACACGCAGCCGCATGGGCGTGCGGTAAATCTCGACCCAAAGAGCGACACAAACGTCAACAAGATCGGAAGAAAGACCGTAGTTGAAAGCGCGGCGGGGTACGCAACGAACACGCAGTGCCAAGACCTCGCGGAATGGCAGCTAAAGCGCTCCAGCGTCCTCCAGAAATCGGTTTCGATCTCGTGCAGTCAAATATTCCACATCAAGGAAAACGCCCTTGTAACCGTGATTAGAACGGATAAAGCGGGATCCCCAATAGAACGTCACTTGGTGATGGGATTCTCTCGACCGCTGGCAAGCACGGGAGCGATGTCCATTTCCGCAGTATCCGTCAACGACTTTCCCATTGCCACGGCGGTATCGTGGCCCGAATAAGGAGGATGAGAAACAATGGCTAAAAAGAAACAGCCTAAATGCAACCGCTACGTTGTCACGAACGACGGCGAAAAGCACCTTGTGATCGATCAAGACAATCGTTTTTGGGTGTGCGAAGATGCACGCTACCTCAAGTACAAAGAAGGCGACAATTATGTGATCGTGTGCGAAGTGCCGGAAGATGAAGTTCCCAAAGCCGAGGTCGCCGACAGCGTTGAATTGTCGGGCGGCGATGGCGAACCGATCAGGGCGGAGGTGGAATAAATGCCGATTGTGGGCGGCGCGTATCAAGCGCCAACGTGGGTAAATGACGGTTCTCCCGCGATCAATGCGGCGGAGATGCAAGCGATAAGCGACACGCTCGAAACGCTTCCAGTTGCCAACGGCGGCACGGGTGTAAAGACATTGCAAGACCTTCGTGCCGCACTTGGTCTCGGCAACACGACGGGCGCTTTGCCCGTTGCCAATGGCGGTACAGGTGTTACGACGCTGCAAGAGCTCAGAGAAGCGCTTGGGCTCGGAAACACTCTTAATGCACTGCCCGTCGCCAACGGCGGCACTGGCGCTACTACGATTTCCGGCGCGCGAAACGCACTTGGACTTGGCAATACCGAAGGCCCGCTTCCGATTGCCAACGGCGGCACGGGCGCGGCTACGGTCTCCGCGGCAAGAAACAATCTTGGACTTGGCAATACCGGGGGAGCCGTACCCGTCGCAAACGGCGGTACTGGTGCGGCGAATGCGGCAGGAGCAAGGACAAACCTCGGTGTTCCTACGATTACCTCTGGGACGGCGACGCCTACGGGCGGCAATAACGGAGACATTTACTTGCAATACGCATAAGGGAGGTGTGTGCGAATGGCAAACAGCCTTGGCAGCGTAGCATGGGGTTCCAACCCGGCTATCACGATCTCCTTTTCGTATGACTATCAGCGCTCCGGCGCGAACATGCAGTATCAGATTTACGGTTCCGTCGCGCCGTTGACAAGGCCGCACTACTTTGGCTACCCAATCTATATGGCGACATACCTTGACGGAGTCATGGTGAACGCGGCGGAAGTAAAGCCGCAGCGGCCTGACACATGGACGACGCCGTATTCGTATGCCAGCGGATGGCATTCCGTTTCTGGAAAAACGAGCGGCACTACGGCGCTTTCGATTAACGTGTACAGCGGCGCGGGTTCGTCTCGAAACGAATGGTACAGCTTTTCTCTTTACGTTTCCCCTGCACAGTCGAGCATTGCGTCGGTGCAGCCGTTCAACGTGGAAGACGCTTTCAGTGTGGCTGTTACAAAGTATTCATCCGATTTCACTGACAATCTCACCATCTCTCTTGACGGAAAAATCATCAAGTCGCTTTCCAATTATACCAGCGGAGAACAGATTCGACTTAATAACTCGGAATTGCTCGACGTATACAACGCCATGGCTGATAGGACGCAAGAGTTTACGTTTGCACTGTCAAGCTACAGCGGAAGCGATTTCGTAGGTACGTCTACGGCCACGGCAGAGGGAACAATCGCGGGAACGGCGCGGCTTAGGCTTGCAAGCGCATGGACGCGCGCGCTTGTCTGGAGAAATGTAAACGGCGTATGGAAGCGGTCGATTGCAAATATTAAGTCGGTCGGCGAATGGAGGCGAGGAACGTAATGCACGACAATACGGAGAACATTCGAGAGTTTGCGGAAAGCCTTTGGCAATATTTCGTCCCAAAAATCGAGCAAAAGATGTCCAACAACGTGCGCTACTACCGCGCACAGGTTGTGACAAACAACGGAGACGGAACGCTTACCATTCAACGCCCATACGACAATGCTATTACTGTGCCGTGCGTTGACAGCATGAAGGAAGCAGAGGTTGGCGCACAGGTTACGGTACTGGTTTTTGGCGGCACGGCGATTAAAAACTCTATCGTGGTGGCGGACGGCAAGGTATCTGAGCTCGGCGGAGGGGCAGATGAAGTAGAAATCGGCCCAGATCAGCCCGCAGACACGTTTAAGTTGTGGGTTGATACGAACGATACGCCCGGCGATGACGGTTTTATCACGAAAAGTCAGCTCATCGACCTTGTCTATCCTATCGGATCCATTTATGTGAGCTTGAGCGACGTGAGCCCCGCTATTTTTATCGGCGGGACGTGGGAACAGGTAAAAGACCGCTTTATTCTCGCCGCGGGCGACACATATGCCGCGGGCGATACTGGCGGCGAAGCGACGCATACGCTGACTACCTCGGAGATGCCGTCGCATAACCACGCTGGTGACAGCACGGGCGTGGCGCGATTCACAATCTCGTCTTCATCCTCCTATTGGGCATGGTTTAACGCTGGAGGGTATCAGCAAATGAACACGACTTACACTGGCGGGAACGCCGCCCACAATAACATGCCTCCATACTTGACCGCTTTCGTATGGAAGCGAACGGCGTAAGGGGATGCGTATATGGCGGCTCTAAAATACTACGACGCATCAACAGGCAAGTGGATAACCATGGGCTACGGCACGCCGGAAACGCCAAGTACAAGCGGTGATAAGACCTACATTCACAAGCAAAACTCCGCCGCTTCCGTGTGGGTTGTAGTTCACAACTTAGATAAATACCCCTCCGTGACGGTGCAGGACAGCGGAGGAAACCTTGTCGTCGGCTCTATCACTTACAACTCCACGAACAGCCTAACCTTGCAATTTTCCGCACCGTTCAGTGGCACGGCATATCTCAACTAAGAGGTGATAAACCATGATTTTTCTTACAAATATCAATCTGAGCAACAACGAGCTGCAAAACGCTGTCATCCAGCCGCTCGTCACTGCGCCGTCCACGCCGAAGCTTGGTCAGATTTACTACAACAGTGCGACCAACAAGATCATGCAGTACAACGGCGCGCAATGGACGACCGTTGGCATGATTGTGGAGGACGCGGTTGCCGGGGATGGCATCATTACGGTTGACGGCGTAGACATGACCGTCTATACGCTTCCGATTGCCACTGCAACCACGCTGGGCGGTATCCGCGTGGGTACGGGTCTCAACATTGACGCCGCGACGGGCACGGTATCCGTCTCTGGTGGTGCGTCTGTTGAGTCGGCGAACAAGTTGACCACGGCGCGCACGATTGCGTTGGGCGGTGATCTTTCCGGCTCTGCGTCGTTCGACGGTTCGAAGGACATCACGATCAACGCAACGATTCTTAACAAGCCGACGAAGCTCTCCGACTTTGAGAACGATGAAGGCTTTATCACGAATACGGTGAACAACTTAACTAACTACTGGACGTCCACCAAAACGCAGAGCGAAATCAATTCTGCGATTGCGGGCATTGTGACCATCCAGATTGAAGTTGTAGACAGTCTTCCCGCTACAGGTCAGAGCAACATCATCTATCTTGTCCCGAACTCCGGCTCGGGCAACAACGTCTATGACGAGTATTTATGGACGGGAACAAAGTTCGAACTGATCGGCACGACACAGGTCGACCTTTCCAACTATCTGCAAAAGAACGGTGACGCCTCGAATTTGCAGATGGATACATGGGTGGATACCGACCAGTATCCCACGCACGCTGGCGACGGCGACGCGATGAAGTATGTCATCGGCTATCTGTTAAACCGCGCGGCGGCGCTCAAAACAGTTGCCACTACGGGCTCGTATAATGACCTTACAGATAAACCAAACCTCGTTCAGACGACCACTCTTACGATTGGAGCGTCCCAAACCAGTGCGTCCACCACAACAGGGCTTCTTTCAGGCAAGACGATTATTTCCACCGCTGCGTTTATGACGACGAGCACCGGGCAGGAACAGGTTCAGGTTGACGTTTCCAACTCGTCCGGCACGGTTACGGCCAGCATTGCTCAGGCCGTCACCAATCCGATCACGGTTACGATTTCTTATATCGCTAACTAAGGAGTGATGGCGTGAAATATCTTGGCAAAATCGAAGACAACCTCGACATGGTGACAAAGCAGTATGTCGATGAAAATGGCGGCGAAACCGAAGTCATGATTCAAGACGACGAGCCAACCGTTGATTTTAAGATATGGATAGATACCAACGACAACACATATGGAGATGATACGGTATCCATTGCCGGGGGCGGTACTGGTGCAAACACGTCTGCCGGAGCGCGTGGGAATCTCGTTGTTCCGCAAAAACCGAAGCTGTTATGGAGTGGCAGTCTTGGCTATGGAAGCGGCACGATATCCGTTCCTGGAATTCAGTTCTACCGTGTCTTGATTGTAACGACGAACAATTCCGTTCCGATGCTGGCATGCAGCGACGACGGAAAGTACTTTCTCTGCTCGGGCGGTCTCTTCCATTTCTACGTCGAAGGACAGGGGCTTTTCCAGCGCGGGTTTACCATGGCGCTCGACAGCGCGAACGAAGGGGCGGTCAAAATCGAGTACGGCACATGGATGGATCATAATCCTTCCACCGTACATTCTGCCTCACAGACAGCTGGGATTATGCTTTACAAAATCTATGGGCTGGTCAGACATGACGATGTGCAGGGGTAATGATATATGGCAACGATAAAATACAAAGACCCTGCAACGGGGGAAATAAGGAAGATTCCGTTTGTCGTCGGAAACTCAACGCCGGAAAGCTTTTATGGCGTACTGCCTTTGGGAAAAGGCGGAACGGGCTCGTCTACAGCAAGCGGCGCAAGAATAAATCTCATGGTCGCGCAAAAGCCGAAGCTGCTTTGGAGCGGCTCGTGGACGAGCGGCAGCATCACGGTTGACGGCTTTTCGGATTACAAGCTATTCCTCATCCAGACTACAGACGGTGATGCGGCGCTTTGTTGGGTGGATTTCAGCCTTTTATTAGGCGGCGGATTTTACCCTCCGACTGGCGACGGCGGGCAGATGCTCTACAACATCCGCGCACATGTGGACGGTGACACACTGACGATGGAAAATTCATACGCGATTCTCCGCCCGCAAAACAGCGTGTCCGCGGGTAAATACGGACGCACAGTGAAGGCAATCTACGGACTGCTTTCAAATGACGACGTACTGCAATAAGGAGGAAATACACATGCGTGTAAATTTTGAAACCGACGAAGCGGGTCGTCTGCAAAACGTGACGATCTATCCGCTCGACACGACAAAGCCGACGCTGGAACTTCCCGAAAATTTCGATCTGAAAAACGTCCGTGACTACGTTTTGCAAGGCGGCGCGCTGATCCGCGAACCGTATGTACCTGCGCCGAGCGCGGCGGAGCAGATTGCGGCGCTGAAACAAAAGCTCGCCGAGACGGACTACATTACCGCAAAAGCGGTGGACGCGATGGCGGCGTCTGACAGTCTAACGGCGCTCTTGGCGGCGCTTAAATCCATCCGCACTGAATACGCGACCGTTTTCGCGCAGCGCGCGGAATGGCGCGCGGAAATCAACAAACTGGAGGATCAGGGTGATGACGCATGAAGAATTGATCGCGCTGACGCACGACAACGAGCAGCGAAGTAAGAGCAACACATATCGAATCGACAATCTGGAAGAGCAACAGAAACAGCTTAGTGATCTGGTGTCTGCGGTAGCGGTGCTTGCGGAGAGACAGAACCAGATTGGATACGATGTGAATAGCATTAAGCGCGAGCTCAAATCCCTCACAGAAAAGCCCGCTAAGCGCTGGGATAGCATTGTGGACAAGATCATCAGCACGATCATTGCGGCGATTATGGGTTATGCGTTGGCGCGCATTGGGTTGAGCTAACCGCAAGAAACTCTAACTAAACTCTAACTAAACTCTAATCCGAGAAAGGAGAAAATCAAATGCTAACTCTCAAAGACTCTGTTTACGACATTCTCAAGTGGGTGGTAATCATCGTCCTGCCAGCAGTTGCAACGCTTTATGCGGCACTGGCGGCGGTTTGGGGCTGGCCTTACTCCGAGCAGATCGTAACGACGATCAACGCCGTCGATACGTTCCTCGGCGCTGTGCTTTGCGTTAGCACTGCGAACTACAACAAAACGCTTGCGTAACTAAAATAACGGTAGTCGAATTTTAATTTTGCCGAAAAACAATGGCGTAATTAAAGCAATATTTGATAGTGAGGATGAAAAGCTATGAACATCATCGAAAACAACCTGAGTTTCGGAAATATGACGAAGCGCTCGAAGACCGAACGTATCATCCTGCACCACGCCGCGGCAGAAACGTGCAGCGTGGAGGATATTCACCGCTGGCACAGAAACAACGGATGGGCCGGAATTGGTTATCATTTTCTCGTTCGCAAGGACGGCAGCGTCTATCGCGGACGTCCCGAAAACATGATTGGCGCACATGCCAGCGGCGCAAACTACAACTCGATTGGTATTTGCTTTGAGGGCAACTATCAGCATGAACAGTCTATGCCCGCTGCGCAGTTGAATGCTGGCGCTGAGCTCGTTGCGAACCTCAAGGCGAAGTACGGGATCAGCAAGGTAATCGCTCATCGAGACGTTTGTTCCACCTCTTGTCCCGGTCAGTATTTTCCCTTCAACGCCATTGCAAGCGGTACTCCTGCCACAGCACCCTCTCAGCCCGCTCAGATTGACGCCAGAAGGTCTTTTGTGCGTCAGGTGCAGCGTTGCATTGGCGTGATTGCAGACGGCATTGTAGGCCCGAAAACGAGGGCTGCGCTGCCTGTTCTTTCCACCGTGCGCAATCGCCGACATTCTGTTGTTCAGGTTGTACAGGCGAGACTTCGCGCTTTGGGATACGATCTTGGAACGTATGGGGTCGACGGCGTGTATGGCTCCGATACGAAGAGCGCGGTTAAGGGATATCAGCGCGACCATGGACTGTCTGACGATGGCATTATCGGGCGCGCGACTTGGAACTCGCTGCTCGTCGGTTGACATTCGGAACCGTTTAGAGTAATATAAAACTGTTGTTGGAAGTGGAACAGAAAAAGCCGAACGATGTTCATTGCACAGAATGACTCGTCCGGCTTTTTCATTTTCTCATTGCAAAACAAAAGAACCGCGGAAGAAATAACCGCGGTTCCTTTGATATGATTGTATTGTTACATGCAATGCCGCATAACAATTGCCAGTGTTATTATATCACAAACAATCAAAGTTGACAACTCTCATTTTCTCATAGCAAAGGCCGCTACCGACAGCCGAATGGTAGCGACCTTTACAACAGAAATTCAGCCAGATGATAAGCGGGGATGACTGATTTCCTTTTTCTCAATTGTTGCTTTTCAATCCACGCCCAGCGGCGGCGCACAGCCCGCAATGTAGAACGACTGGCGCTCCACAATAACGAGTTTCGTGCGCTTTACCAACTGAACGAACATGAAACAGATTGCACATGGCAGCGTGACTTTCTATTTCATGACATATTATATCAGACACAGATCGGTGAGTCAAGCGAATTTTCATTTTCTCATTGCAATAAAATTGCCGCGCTTTAGGCTTCTCCCGTATCGTGGGAGAGTCATTCGCGCGGCGTAATGCAAGGAGATGAAGTATGTCTAATCTAATTATAACAAAATCACTGCGGATACGCAACGCTTTATAATAATATTACCTCTTAATGATAAGAACTCCGATCATAATAGGCGGCGGCGAGGCCGCCCATGCCAAATCTATTGAGTGGATATGACAATCTAATTCCAGCGCTTTTTCTATTTTTGGGTTTTGATTTTTTCGTATTTGTCAAGACGCAACGATGGCATGATATTTCCTTCCTTTGGCTTTCACCTTGGCAAGGAGTTTTTCGTTTTCTTGAGCCTGTTCGTCGCGCGCGGTAAGAAGAGCCTCGACGGACATGCGCTGCCGCCGCGCCATGAGACGCCCGGAATAAATCTGCGTCGTCTGGATCTCGGAGTGACCGAGCTTGGCTTGCAATTCCTCTAAGCGCATACCTCCGTTCAGATCAACGCGCGCGCAGATATGGCGCATAGCATGTGTGCGTACCCCGTCGACGCCCGTCACGAGTCGAACGTGTTCCCGGACGATGTCAGACAACCCGGATCTCGAAATCTCCCTCCACCCCAGTTCATTTCCGATCTCAGCGGATTTTGATGGCATGTAAGTACCAAACAACGGGTCGGTGTCCGAAAGCTCGTCAGAACGGATTTTAGAGGCCATATAGAGCTTGACGGCGCTCTGTGCTATTGCCGGAAAGTCTATTGCGCGGAACTTGTCGCCCTTTCCATGCTCTACGACGATTTCCGCGTGCTCGAAGTCGAGGTCAGCGGGGGTCAGGGCGCGAAGTTCGGAATTGCGAAGCGCCGTAGTCAAGAGCAGGATTATAATGGCGTAGTTGCGCGGCCACACATTTCGAACGTGCTTGTCAGGGCATACATTTACCAGCAGCATGGCAATCTGCTCGTCGGTCAGCGGGATTTCATAGGGCCGAGATTCCTTCTTTTTGTCGCTCGGCATGATCCGGCTGGGGAATGGGTTGTACTGGTATAACCGCTCTTTTTCAGGAAGTTCTTCATCCGAAACGAAGTCGAACAGCCGATGCAGCGATGCCATGTATTGACGCACTGTATTTTTGGTTTTCCCGCTTGCAAGCATGGTGTCACGCCATGCTTTTGCATCATCGATTGACGGATCACGGCGCGGCGCAACTGTCCCGTTGTTCGTCCAGAAGTCCCGAAAAAGGCGAAGGTGCTTGCTATATGCGCGCAGCGTTTCCGGCGACGGCGATGACGCAATGACGGAATCCATATACATATCAACGGCAGCATCAAATCGTTCGAGCGGTTTTTGTTTTCTCATTGCCGCGAAGATTTTCCACATGGCTTATCGTCCTCCATTTCTTAATCCCATACATGCTCGTTGCAATAGTCCTGCCACTTCTTTTCCATTTTCTCAATTGCTTCGTTATAGTCTTCGCCGCGAATGATCGCCTCGCGCGCCTCTTCTCCCGCCGCTGATTTAACGTCATGCGCCGCAGATGCCCACGATTCGGCCTTGAGATACGCACACGCGCGCGGATATTGTGCATAGAGTTCATCAAAGTCATACTCCGGGCGCGGGCGCAAGCCAACGCCTGAATCTCCGTGTTCCATGGTTTTAGCAAACTCTTCGCGCCACATGGCAACGTCTTGACGGGCGACTTTGAGCGCGTAAAGCCCGGGAATAGCATCAATCTGGGCGGCACGGGCTTGCCGCTGCTGGATTTCTTTTGTTTTCCGCGCAATCAGGAACTTCATGATTTCCGGCTTCCTGGCTTTCAAGATTTCCTGCTGCTCCGGCGTGGGCGTAGATGGGCAGTATATGTTTTCCCCACGAAGTTTTAGCTTGAAATGTTGCACGAGTTCTTCAACGGTACATTTCTTGATATCGATAACCATAGTATATATTCCTCCAATGGATTTTCATTTTCTCGTAGTAAAGGCTTTTCCATTAGCCTTGTCCTTTGACTTAAAGGATTTGTTTTGCACCAGTTTCCGAGACCTCCCAGACGTTGACCGTATAGCCGAACGCTTTCAATCGCTCGGCTATCTCAATGGCCGCGTCTTTGGTATCTTCATAGCGCACCATGGGTAGCGCGGAAGAATTGGTTTTACTGTACAGAATTTTGTACTTCATAGCAACCTCCGATCAGTAGAATTTGATGGTTCTGGACTCGTCTTCAATGATCTCGCCGTCATCGTCGAGAATGAAATGCTCTTCCTTTTTGAAACGAATGTACAGTAATCCTCCGCGCGTGCTTTGTTCGCGATCGAGCGCGACGCTGCAATCAGTCACACATACGCGCCCGTCGTCGCTCCACTTACCAGGCGTCGCACCATTGTCGTCTTCATCCGCGCCAATTACGACTTCGCGAAAATCCCACATGCGTCCGTCATAGGGCAATTCTTCTTCCAGTTGCGTGCGCAGCGCATTGAGCCCGCGATAAACCGTGCCGCCATCTTCGACTTCGTCACCGCCCCATCCATACGGGCAGAAAACTTTTTCATGCTTCGAAAGCCATTCGTTCACGTCGATCCTAAGATCGTCGCATACGTCGGCAAAGCGTCCGTCGTCCTGATCTTCAACCCACGCGCACGACGCGCCCCAATCTTCGCTATATTCTTCTGGGACGCTGTCAAAGTATTCGTCCATATCCCGCGACGCCGTAAACGTTTCGTTGGAAAGGCGCGTGTCCGAGACGATTTTTCCGGCATATGTCACATGCAGATAGTAAACGATCTCTTCGCCATCGGGCTCGGCGGACGGGTATTCACGCAGCGCTTTTTTGATTTCTTCAAGTGTAAGCTGTTTAATCATTTTCTTTACCCCCTATTTTCCTTTTGCGATTCATCAAAATCTGGAAAAACGCTTACGTCCAAGCCGGACACATAGTTAAAATTAGGCCCGTGCGGAAGCTGGTTATACGATTTTCTTTTTGTTTTCGGCTCATATTGTTTTGACCAACTGTTGAAGGGCTCATCGTCAACGCGAATATCAAGCCGTTCCAGGTATCGACCGCAAATCGAGCTTTCCGGCCAAACGGAATAGAAAATATCGGACGGCACAAAACCGCTTTCAATGTCAATCGATTCTTTCAGCAAGTGGACGGCATGATAAATGTTAAGGTTTTCTCTGTATCGCGGGAACCACACAAGTGTATGGTGCGCATGATCCCCGGCAGCACGATCTTCTTTTGTCGTCACTTCGACTATGCTATAAATATACTTTTCGACTTCGCAGTCGCCGTAATAAAAAACATTGTCAAGCTTGAACCTTGCCATTTTGATACACCTCTCAACATGATTGATAGCGCCGATAATATTTTTTCGGCAGGGAGTCTGTTTTTTCATTTTCTCATTGCATGCCGCGAACCTCGGCTAAATCGTTGGCAATATTATATCACACACGCGCGAAGAATACACGCATTTCGTCAAATTTTACGCGTCACAAAGCACGGGCTTTAACGCCGTTCGTATAGTCGATTCCAAGCACTTCCAGCGCATACTCCAAAGCATTAAATGCGCCCGAAATGTTTCTTTGTTGTCCGGGCTTGCCTTTTGTTGTGCCGTAAAGAGTGCGTAAAGAGGCATAGTATATCAAAATGCTATCGATTTGCGCCTTGCTAACTTCCATTTTCTCATTACCTCCATTTAGTCTCAAGCAAAATCTGGCATCGGACGCGCGCTCGAAGTGGGCGCGCGATAGCGAATATTCGAACCGAGACCTCCGAAGGGAATACCAACATAGACAACGGGCATCAGTTCCGTTTCTTCCGCCTTGTAAATGTCGGGACGAATCCATTCATAGCCATTATACCGCTTATGTCGCCCGGCAATGATCCGGGCCCCGCGAAGAGAATCGGAGCCAAAACATTCTCCCATACGGCTGTTCCCGATAACGTAATACTTGTACTTGCAAGGTTCGCCGTTAGCATCTTTGTACTTTTTCATTTTCTCATCTCCCCAAAATGTCATCGCATTGTAATTCTTCCGTGAGTTTTTCAAGCATACGATACAACGCACGCCATGAGTCGTGATTGTATTCGTTCTCACAAAGCGTTTTCAAGTCGTACAGAGCTTCTTCGCACGCAGCAACGTTCTTTCCATTGTCTTCGCCCACCTTGCGCACAATCTCAGCGGCAATATCTTCGGGATAGTATTCGATTCTCATTTTTTCAAAACCCCCTTCTTTCAGGCGGCATGGAATCCCACGTCGCCTTAGAACCGTCAAAATCACACGGGAACGCCGCGATGAATGCGCGAATATGTCGCATTGTAGTCAAGCTATATCCGGGCCAAAGCCGTGAAAAGTGACCGTTTTCGTCGATTTGGGCGACGTCCGTTTCATAGGATTTCAAAACATACTTTCCGCCGCGTTCTTCGACGGCGCATTTCCCGTAAAAGCTTTTTCGCCCGTCGGTGGGGTTTAATTCGATTTTCATTTTCTCATGCCTCCGTTTCGTCGTCTTCTTCGTCGTCTTCTTCGCCGTTCAACACGGCGGCAATTTCGTCGTTCCCGAATGCGTTTTCATTGCGCACGATGCGGTCGACAAGATCGTCAATACAGAACGGGCTTTTTTCGTCATCGGGATAGTCAAGGGATACAGGATTCGCAAAGCCGTTGAAGTAGAAATAGGCGCTGTTCGGATTGAAATTTCCGCCGTAATAGATTTTCTGCACTATATCGAGCGGCGAATAGCCGTCCATGATCACGTCAAATTCGCCCATGCTATAAATTTCGTCGTCGTAATAGTTGAATTCACGGCACGATTCGTTCCACAACGCGATTTTATCGCCGTCGTCCATTGCCTCAATGATAGCTTTAATTTTCTCTTCCATGGTTTTTCCCTCCGTTTATGCCAAAGTATAGCGCGGCGTTCTCACATAGCCGTCAAATTTCAGCAGTACAACGTCTTCCGGCGCGGCGTAGAACGTTGCCGCGATCTCGATTTTGATTTTCTCATTGCCACATTCGTGCGTGTAAGTGGAGCACGGCATTTCACACGTTTCTTCAAGTTCGTCGCGCGTCACGTCTTCCAGGTCGATTTTTTCCAGCTCGTCGGCGTCGATCTCGAAAACCTCCCATTCGTCGCCCGTGTTCCAATATTCGCACTCAAAGGCGCTCAACGCCTCGTCCGGCCATTCGTCGACCGGGTAAGCAATTTCGTTCCAGTCAGATTGACACGTCCCGCGGATCGTGCGCGATTCCCACGGTTTTCCCTCAAGCAATGACATAAGCGCGGCGAGCGCGGACGCGTTATCGTTCAGATCACCGAGAAAAAACCGTTCAGTAAACGCGCGGCATTCGTCCGCGTTGTATGCGGCCCCGTTTTCACGCGGCAGCCAGTCGCCAAGTACGTCGGCGGCATCCGCGTATTCGGCGCGTTCCGGGATTTCAAGATCGTAACAAAAACCATCGTTGCGCAACGCCGCCAACGCTTTTTCGCAGCGTTCCGGGATATGTTCATTCATTCGGTTATTGCCCAAAACGGCGACGTTGTCCGGGAACATTTCATCGCAATCAAGCGGACTTTCCTGGTATTCGGGGTTGACTTGCATAGCAACGATTTTTTT
>ULVD01045895.1_pt1 | contig 61729 bp, 77 predicted proteins | sample 1959101 | NCBI WGS metagenome assembly ULVD01 (sample SAMEA4835777, study PRJEB28245) | human gut metagenome | biome: gut microbiome; material: fecal sample | place: Denmark | collected 2008
AGCAGCTGTATCAGCAGCAGTACTAGAACTTACACCGCCAATACCAGAAAGACCAGAATCATTTACACTACCAAAGCCACCAATACCGCCGAAGTTACCTTGGGTTGCACCGTGTGACATAGCACCGCCACCTATGGCACCACCAACACCTGTACCAAAACCACCTTGGTCAGTACCAATACCACCAAAGGAACCAGTACTTGCAAAGCCTCCCTTGCTGTCTCCACCAAAGGAACCAGTATCCATACCTAATCCACCAAGACTAGACATAGCACCAGCGTAAGCAGCAGCAACAGGGCCAACCATATCTCTACCCCAAGAAGAAGTAGGATTAGCCATACCGATAGAGTTGTTTACAGCAGCGGTTGCGTTAGCTACAGCATTAGGACTCAGAGACTTAGAACCAGCAATAGCATCATTGATAGCCTGAGCAAGAGACATGTCGTTGATTGTAGCCATGTCCATGTTATGTGTAGCAATGTTGTTAGTGTAAGCTGCACCAATCTGACGACCAGTAATCTGACCAAAGGTATCTTCAAGGGCGTCACGCGTAACTTCTTCATCACGCATGTTAAGGGCGTCAGCAACCAAGCCACCGATCGTAGGGCCTATAAGCCCACCAAGCAGTCCTCCAATAGGCCCAGCAAGGGAACCAAGCATACTACCAACCACAGCTCCCGGTACTGTGCCTGTCGTCATGCCAAAGGACTTAGCGGCTACCTGACCAACAGTATTGGCAAGACCACTAGGCAGACCAGACAAGCCGAAGTTCATAGCAACATTAACAGGTGCGTCCAAGGCGAGAGCCATACCAGTCTTAGTAGCAGCGTCTATACCCATCGTGCTAAGGCCACTAATAGCAGCGTCCATAGCTTGCTGGTCAGTGAAGCCATGCCCCTTGTTAGGGGAGCCAGCATCATTGCCTTTGCTAGAAGAACCACCCGCAGTACCACCACCAAAACCATCTCGTCCATCACCACCGGTAAACTCTTTACCTAGAGTGGTGCCTTTGTTAGCCTTCTCCTTATCGGAAGAAGACTGCTGGCTAGAGAAACGGTCTTGCATGTCGTACCATTTGTTACGACTAGACGTACTCTTCTGGGTGCCAATACCACCTAAACCATAGCTACCTATCATCGTTTGGTAGAGAGGCAACATTGTAGTGTACGTAGGGAAGTATCCGTAGTTGTACATTTACTTCCACCTCCCGATAGCTACGCACATAACTATGTAGTTTGATGTAGGGTTAACGCCACCAAGTTCTCGTACACCTACGTGAGCATAGGTTTTAGCCCTAGACCAAACCCAAGCAGAAACTACAGCACCCGCAGCGTTGCCCGTAACATCAGAGACTACAGTATACTCTGTATCTATAAACTCTATAGGCCAGTATACGTTTATACCTGCTATTCCTGAAGGTATTAGGTTCTGCGAACCTTGGATAAGTGCACCATCAGGCAACTTTACGTACCAAGCATTACCCGACTTACCAGTGATAACACCTTCTTTATCCACACGTTCGTTAAGTGCATTCACCTGCTGTTGCAAAGAAGCAAGAGCAGCATTAACAGACGTAAGATACTCGTAGGTACCTCGATCTTCTGTGTAAGGTACATCAGAAAGCTGTACTCGTTTTGCAGTAGCCATTACTTGCTTTCTCCTTCTACGAGCTCTCCCATACTCGAAGCAAGAGTAATCGAATGTATGTAAGCATTCGACTTAATCTCTACTTCAACAGTCTCACCTCTGAAACCAGTAGGAAGACGGAAAGGTTTAGAGTCTTTTATTTCTCGTGAATACTTAAGCTCACCGTCGACATAGTAGTTGAACACAGTGTTATCCATCAGTTCAAGCGTATGAGCTTTACTGCACCAACCGTTGATTGGTTCACTGCCTAAAGCATGGTCTGCAAAGCTTGACCTTTTAAGCTTGTCTTCCCCGAAAGGTTCGCTTTCTTTTATAGATGACTGAGGTGTGAGCATTACACGCGCCACACTCAGATTAAACAAGCCTTGTGCACTGGTGTTAACCTTTGAACGCCACCTAAAAGATTTGCTTATACGAGAATCTGAAGCAAAAGAACATAAGCTATATCGTGTACTGTCCTCAAGAGGATAACATACATACAGCTGTGTTTGTTCAATATCGTTGTAGATAACCTTTGCAGGCTGTGTGGTAAAAACCAAACCTGAAGAAACGATACTGTTGTACACTGTGCTATATGTATAGTTATCTAAATCGAAGATAAGACCTGCTGCTTTGTCTGTAGGATTAGTAAAGAAACCATAATAAGTATTGTTTAGAAAAGCACCTTTCAGTGATTCAGGATGCAAAGGCAACCATTCGTCCTGAGTAATGAGCTTCTCTGTAATGCAGGTAGGACTCGTACTATTAATCAACACCAAGCCATTCTGACTAGCAAAGATAACACCATTACGTGTGTTCACGATAGAGTCAGCAGATACGCAAGGACAGTTCTCTTGAACAGCCTTAACTGTAGGATTCGTCGGGTCTTGCACAACGATCAGTACAGGAGCTGCTTCAGTGCAGACAACAATCGTATTACCGAAAGAACCAAGACCTACAATAGGATAGTCAATTGTTACTTTGTGTTCATATGGCCATGCATGTGGAGCATTCCAGTCGGACACGTATACAGTAGAATCTTTGTAAGCTGCAAACAAACCGTTCTGCAAAGAGACAAGACCTTTGAGCCCACCTACTGGGGGATCCCAATAAAGAGAAGGACAAGCCTCACCTAAAGAAGTGTTTGGTTTAGAGTCAGAATACTTGTAGTAAGTACCTTCATCTATCCAAACAGCGTTAGGATTATTTGTAGCCCTGTTTGTATTAACGTCAAACTGGTCAACATAACTGTACACCGCTTGACCAGCAGAAGTAACCTCAGACCGGTAAATATAGACCTTGTTGATGCCTACGTGAGCCCCGTCAGCGTATAATAGCGGATCAACAATAGACATATCTACAACTTGACCGGGACGAACATCGACAGTATAACGTGACCTGTCAGAGTTATTCTTTAGAGGGCCACTAGATTTACCTATGTCTATAGTACCATCAGGCCACTGCCTAACGTAACAATAGACATACGACCTAGACTCGATGTCACCAGAACCTGTACCACCAGATATCCAGATATCAGACTGTCCCGGTTGAGGGATGGCTGTACGATACCAAGACCCTTCGGGAATATAACCTGTGTTATAGTCTTGATCTTTCAAAAGAGAACTATCTGTTACAAAGAAACCACCGCTATTCGTAAAGTAAATGCGATTGTTCTCATCGTCATACATAGGACTTTTAACTACATGAGTGTCTTTATTCCACATCAACCAACGATAGGTCTTGTTCTTCCACTTGTATCTGTAAATAGTTTGAACATTACTGGGGATGTACTGAAGAATCTCATCAGCATAATGAGGTCGAAGCTCTCCACTCCACAGCTTAACGTCGAGAGCTTCCTGTGCAAGAGTAGCGGGTAAAAGCCGTGGAGCTATACGAGGAGCAACCCCGCTAAACTGTTGGAATGTTAGTTTCATAATGTCCTCTACACAGTGTTATTGACCAGCAGGTTCTGCACTAAGTGGACGCAACTCCGGAGGTAACTGTCTCCCTTCCTTCTCGCTTTCGTAGCTGCTCTTGCAGTGTGCCTTCTGCCAGAAGAACAGCCAGTCTACGAACTTGCAGGGCCACGTCCTTACCCCATCCCGCGACCAACGATAGCAGCGTGAGGACAAGGTTTCGTCCGGCCAGCCACCGAGGATTGCATTGAAGAGCTGATCAATAGCGATCAAGGTTCGCTTTCCATAGGTCATGCTTCTACACCATCCGGCATGATGATAATAGCAAAGATGCTTCGTACCTCTTCCAACGTCTTACAGGCATCGAGTCTATCTTCCAGTGCCTGCCGTTGGCCGATGATGTAGCCAGAAGCTGCAGCAAAGGTGTCAGCCTTAATAAGTACCCGCTTTACGAGATCGTCCATAGAAAGGCCACGAGCTTTAGCCAGTGCCGAAAGAAGCGGTGTTGGAGCCGTAGGATCAGCAGAATAGGCACGAGCCTCAGCTTCCTGCTTATCGAACGTGCTGATCTCACGATCAGGGTAAGTTGTCGTGAGTGTGGCTATAGCCTTGTCAGCAGCCCTGTTGATTTCTGCGAGCTTAGCAGCCTTTGCTTCCTCAAGTGTTGGTACTGGGGGGATGTAAGGCTGCTCTGTAGTTACACACTCGGGGTGCATCTTGGCATAGGCAGACACAGCTTTCCACTCTTCCTCGTACTCTTTGACGTTAGAACAGACATGGTAAGGCATACCGTTCTTTGTGATGACGTATGAATCATCAGCCACACGGTGGATTATATTCTCATACTCAGACATGTTTCTCCCTTCTCCTTAACCAACCTTTATAGCGATGCCGCCGTCATTGTCCGGGGTACCAGCACCACCAGCCAGCATCATGCTCGTCAGAAAGTGCCTGTCATAAGGTATATAGATGTAAAGCCAAGAACCTCCAGCTGGCATAGTGCCACCACGCCCAACAAAGGTAACATTAGGCACTATAGTCGTTTGCCATGCGGTGGAGGCATTGTTGGCACTGCCTGCAGTAGTGGCATAGTTTGCTGAGTTTGCATAGTTTACACTGAAGTTGGAGGGGTTGTAGACGTACATGCTTTCACCGTCATTACCTCCCCACAACCATTGTGGTTGACCGCCTTGACCATGCCAGTTCCATACTGTTGCACCGCCATCTGCCCTGAGCAAGCGGTTCGCTTCCCATGCCCGACCACCATTTGCAGGAGCACTTCCAGCTGTATCTGCGTACCCAGCTGTATCAGCTTTCGCATGTATTGCCCGGCCATCCATATACACTTCCCCAGTATCAGGAGAAAAACGGAATGTATAGCCTTGATTAGTGCGATCCCCACTAAGTATGAATACTCTGTTTTTGCCATCAATAGTTTGATTTAACTGTACACCACTGATTTGGATAGGATGGTATGTCACAATTTCGCCTGTGCCGTCTTCATGGGCCACTGCAGCGAGAGATGTAATATTTCCATTGTTGGTTTTTGCAAACATCTGCGTCCACTTCACATTATCAGAAGCACGCTGGACGTTGTCAAACCCACCCATGATTGCACCATTCTTGTCGGCAATGAATATGCCACGCTCAGCATTCTCAGCAGGTGCTGTACCAATCACGTTTGCAGTGTCATTGATTTGTATACTGCCTGTCAAGACGCCACCCTTCGTCGATAGGGCAGGCTTATAATCACCACCACCGGTCAGGAAGTTTTCCTGTTCACCAGCAGTTGCAGGTGGAACAAGACCTGACGTTCCAGCAGTAGATGCTGTAGCACCTTCATACTCAGGTACAGAGATAATGCCATTGTTAATACGAATACCATCACCTATGCTTGCAGACGATAATATCTCTGACCAAGAAGACCAGTCATTACTCCCTTTGCGATACTGCCTGATGAACATACGTTCTCTTGCTGATGAATAGGCATAGGCTATCTGATACAGATTCTTTATTAGTGCGCCTTTGTTACTGTAGAAAACATGCAAGAAGATAGCGCTCCCCTTAAGAGGTCCGTTTACGCTGTCTAATGCGTTGATCAAGTAAAAACCTGCTTCAGTAACTGTATTGTAGTCTACACCGTTGCCAAGCTCTTTTGCTGGACCAAGCTGTCCTCGTGCGGTCGCCAAGTCCGCAAGGTTACCCCCGATCGCCACGTCCTTTGCAGTGATCACACCTTCAGCGTCAGCCTTCGTGGTCTTTCCGTCTACACCAGCAAAACCAACGTTCGTAGTAGAAGCAACACCAGTTGCATCTACGTAGTCCTTGGCAATCTGCACTGCTGTTGGTACAAAAGAATTAAGAGCATCGGCAGTGATACGCAGTTCTACACGAGTGCCCGCAGGCCACGCCTGTGCAGTGGTGCCTTCCTGTGCACGTCTAATCCTAAAGCCTTGTCTACCTTCTGGGTTGTATGCTGCGTAAGCCTCTACAATCTCCAAAGTATCTTCACCGACAAGAGTAAGCTTAAACACATCACCTGAACCATCTGCAATAACAGGAAACACAGAAGCATCTGCTACATACAGTACTTCTTGTGCGTTTGTCATTTTATAGGTAAGAGTAGAAGCAGCATTGTTTTTAAAGAGAATAGCCATATGTTACTCCTACAGCTTCATGATAAACGCAAGTGCGTAGTAAGGGGGACGAGAATCAATAGCAGAAGCATAGGCACTATGTACATGTCCATAGTCTACTATCGGGTGATTATGTCCTTGGTTACCACCAGCAGCGTCAGTCCAAATCTCACCACCGGTCATAAACGTATAACCCGGCACATCCCGGTTGTCCGGTTCACCTTGTATGTGAATATTACCAATACGGTGGCCATGCGAAGGCATTTCAGCAATGGTCAAAGTATGGTAGCCAACTTGCACACCAGTACCAGAACCATTCACAGTAATGGTAGGGGTGTACGTGAGGGAACCACCTATGTGTCCGGAGGAATAGGAGTTACCTGCGGCCACGATAAAACGATCGCGCAGGTCAGGAGTACCGTTAGTACCGTCACAAAGATGCCATCCAGAAGGAATGTCATCAACACCACCAGCCCACATTGATATGATGCCACGAGGAATCTTTATGTCAACAGCATCAAGAATAGACTGAGCAGTAAGACGGAGTTCTACTGGACTTCCAGCAGGAAAAGCTCTGGCAGTAGTGTTTTCCTGTGCACGAACCACAGTAAAAGTATCACCACTACGGTTAGTAACTTTCATGATCTCAAGAAGACCGGTTGCAATATCAACCACTGTCACCATGAAATAGTTACTACCCCCAGCTGCTGGGAACAAAGCACCTCCTCCCGGAGAAACGATGATCTGCGTGTCAGACATGAGCACTGAGCTAAAGAGTGTCGTCGCCGCATTGTTTGCAAATTGAATTGCCATTTATGTCACATCCTTCTGGAGGGAAAGTAAGATTAGGCCCATACACAGGGCAGTCACAATTACAATCGTCAAGCTTGATAGCATCACCGACCTTGATTGTGACATCTACTACAGGCCATTCAGGGTTAGCTTCTATGCTTGCTGCGTTCTCAGAGATAACATTAGCCCAAGGTTTAGACTCTGCTACAGCTTCGATCTCAACAGCACCGAGCCGACCAATTACCACAGGAACAACTACGTCCGTCCCAGCTTCACAGAACCATGCACGCTGTAGAATGTCAGCTTCAGTATCATCCATGTGCGTAACCGCTTCTATGGAAGTAACACCTATCCTACCTACAGTTTGCTTAGCCTCCATGTCTGTGGCTGCTTCTATCAACACACCCCTGATAATAATGTCAAAAGGAAGCTTATACATGGTAACGCGAGATACAATATTAGTTCCTACATCTGTGATAGGAATAATCTCTCTTATATCTCTGTTAGTCATGCTAGCTTCAGCCCACATAGGTACTTCGTGAGACTGAAGACGAACAGTCGAGTCAGCTAGAAATTCTGCAACTGCTTTAACAGTTACATCAGTTGTCGTAATGACATTACCTTGTGTAAGCAGATCGACAATAACATCTGCATTAACAGCACCAAGCTGAAGGGTGCCTGCGTTTATCAAGGTAGTGTTGACAAGCATCCCATTAACAGGATTCAAGAGTGTCATTGTCTACCTACCTTAGATAACTTTTACACAGTGGTGCTGTCAGTAATACGAATGCTCGAAGTCTGAGCACGGATGATGAACTGGTCACCAGCGTCTACATCACGCGGACGTTCGTCAAGCGTTGAAGGGTTGCGAATAACACCCCAAGCCAGAACATTACCGTCCGTAGCCGCATCCATGATAGCAACGTGTGTTACACGACCCCAGTTAGATATAGCAACCGGGAACTCAATAGCATTCGCATTCTTTACCACACTAGCAGAAGGCGTCGTAAAAGCACTGTTCTCAGCTTTGACACGAACGTAACCCTCACCAGTAACTTCATCCTTAGCAGAGCTATTGTCCGTCAAACCCTTAGCAGACGTGAACAGAGCCCAGTACTTAGCCGGAGTGTTATAAACGGTACCGTTAAACACATGGGCAAGAATCTTGTTGTCAAGATAAGTACTAAAACCAGACATGTTATTTCCTTTAGAAAATTTTATGTTTAAGAGGGAGCATCGTCTTCGACTGAGCAACCCAAGATTTGTAAGCCTTAGACTTAGCACGAGAGATACCCGCACGGAACTTGCGAATATAATAGTTCACAAGGTTAGGCTTAGACCAAACTCTACCGGATAGACTGTGCAAATAAGCAAGTGCACCGGAAGCAATGGTCTCAGCCCAGTCCGTATACAGGAACTTAGGAATCTCATCGGCTTCTCGTGTAGGCTTCACAGCAGCAAGCATATGCAAAGCTTCTGGAATATCTTCCATAGGTACACCTACAAGGTGCATCACATTAGGACTTTCCATATAGAAGTACTTAGGATACTTATCCTTACGCAGACGCCAATCAGGAGAGTACGAGTCAAGATCTTGCCTATTTGTTTTCTCTACTTGAAACTGACGAAGTTGTCCTTCAACAGTGTCACGGATAGTAACAGTGACAGGCATCACAATCGTAGCATCTTTGTCTACGATATTGATACCATACTTAGGTTCATCCTTAACAAGATCTCCACAATAAATCTCTTGCTGCCAAATAAGAGACTTCTCACAAAACTCAATACATGCGTTTCGCAGAGCTTCTTTCACCATAGCCACAGGACAACCATGCACATCAGGACGCACGTACTTAAAGAAGTCTTCCCAAACAGCACTATTAAAATGATCAATCATTGCTGGGCTGTGCCTCCCCAAGATTCGTAGGTAGCTCATCAATCTTTGGCATAGCAATTACAGAAGCATTATACTCCTGACCCAAAGACTGATAAAAAGACTGAACGCACTGTTGTGCAATCTGCCTGTCGTTTGCAGAAGTACTATCAGTACTGTACGCAAGGTACAGCATATAGTCTACAATAGGACCACGATAGTTGCCCATGAGCTGCAAGTCTTGCTGCATAGCAACATCAACGTCCATGTCTGCAAAAGACGTATATGGTGCAGAGTACGCCATCTCTACATAGACATCTTTGTCTTTTGCTACCGGAGGGTTAACAAGAAACTGCCGAGGTGTCTTACGATCGTATACAAACTCGTAGACAACATCAGAAGGAGTAGTTCGTCTCCAGTCAGAGAAGTAATCAAGATCTCTACGTTCTACCTGAAACACAGGTTCACCGAACGTAAAGGTGTTGTCTTCTTCCTTTGTAGCGTTACAGTAGATGTCAATGAGAGCATAAGCATCATCAGGAATAGTCTGACGAATACCGGGGTTCAACTTAACTATGTCAGTTTTAACCCATACGTCAGGACGCATCATGATCAGCTTATTAATAGCATCGTCAAGAAACTCAAGATACTGGTGCTTTGAGAGTCGAGCATAGTCCATATCATTATACAGAAGAGTTACTCTATTGATGATATCAGAGACTTTCATTATTACCCTCAAGTAAGCAAAATGTTAGACTAACTATTCTTACGCGGACGACCGGGGCCACGCTTCACAGGCATCGTCAGCTTGATGTCAAGAGCATCAGCTTCCATCTTACCAACCTGTTCAGGAGTGGGAACCACTTCTTCCGTTCCGTCAACCTGTTCCTCAACATAACCAAGGAACGTATAAGGATACGTAGGAATGTGAACTTCAACAGAAGACTGCCGACCGAACTCATCCTGTTGCGTCTGATAAGACGTAGTGTACGCACGGTCAATGCATTCACGAAGCATATACTCAGGAACAATCACTTCCTTACCGTAGGGAGCTTGGAAGTTCTTGCTGTTCACAGAAGCATACACGTAAGGGCCAGCAGAAGGATTAGAAGACGTATGAAAGATAACCCGGCACTTACGTGCGTTCGTGTTCATACTAGCATGGTCCTGTCTCCAGTCCATCAACAGACGCACAGCGTGCTTACGGATGAGCTTGTTATCTTCCGTCAGCGGAATGTGAAGACCACGTTCAAAAAGCATATCCCGAATCTGCATATCAGAAGCAGAGTTGAGATCGGTGTCAGTAAAAACAGGAGTGTTAGCCATAAAGATTATACCTTAAAATTTAGTTTGTAGAGCTAGGTGTAGCAGAGCTAGATACTAGAAAGGGGAGAACCCCAAGAGTAGTTGTTCTCCCCGTATGGTCAAGGCTTAGTAGTCGGTACAAGCGACTTCAGCGCGAACCATCCAAGCCTGATTGAGAATCACGCAGGTCTGCATGGTCTTCCAAGCAACGTGGGCACGCTGAGCGAGCGGGTCAGATTCAGTGTGAGAAGGATTGATGATCACCGGAGTCAGGGACTCAGCACCCTTCAGGGGCACCAGACCATAGGCATCCTTCGCAAGGAAGAGGATGGGATAAACGTCAGCCTTGGTACCGGTGGTCGAAACCATCGTGTCACCAGCAGCGTTCGTCTTAGTACCACCAGCATTCGGCCAGCTCTTCATCAGAGTGGTGAAGAGGTAACGCACGCCTTCCACAGCACCGATTTCATTTTCCCACGGAGACGTGTTGCCGTAGTCCTTCACGTCTTGGAAGTGAGGCATCGAACGGATGTCAGCTTCACAGTCGGGATGGCAGACAGCCACGAAGCAGGGGGAGATGGATTCAGTGTAGAAGCGAGGCGTGGACTTAATGCTATCGGTCAGGAAGCGAGCCTTCTGGTTCTTCAGCTTACGCGTAATGCGACGCTGCAGAGGCAGAGTGATGGGCGTGTTCACGTCACTACGAGCTTCGCCGTTCGCATACTCAACGTTGGAACCGCCGAGCAGAACACCGATACGCATGTTTTCAACAGTTTCCGCAGCCTGTTCACCCACGATCTGCGTGACCTGTTCCATAACAGGGGAATCGTTGGTATCGAGCAGAACGTCGGTCATGGTCACGAGGTTACCATACTGATGCACAGTGGCTTCAATGTCGGTAACCGAGAAGGTCTGAGCAGTAGGCGTAACGCCTTCAGTCAGTTCATTCGGCGTGGCATCAAGAGATTCGAAGCGACGGAACTTAGCGGTCTTCGTGCTCTTGGTCGGCAGGGGATAAGCCTGACCAAACTTTTCAAACACGAGGTAGGGAAGAGCACGGATGAGCATCTTAGCAACGACATAGACATTAGCCATCGTGCTGAGAGTACCGTTAGTAGAAGAGCTGGTAGCACCAGTGTGCATGATAGTATTCGGAGTAGCCATTAGATATAATTCCTAGTTTCAAAAACGAGTTTAGCGCGTCCGTCTGCTACGTTCATACTCACGGGCAAAATCATCAAAAGACTTCTCGCGAGGTTTGGCTTTAGGCTTATTGCTGATATCAATAGGCTCCTTGCCAGTACGAACTGCCATAGCAGCGAGCACTTGTTTAACAATGTCTTCAGTCTCAGCAGCAGGGTTTGCCTGCACCTGAGTAGAAGAAGCCCTAGTCATCTGTGGCTTGTTAACGCCACGAGCAGACTTGTAGTCGTCCAGAAGAGAAATAACTTCCTGCGCCGTACCGTACTGATACACATACTTGGCACCGTTCTGCATCACAGGAGGCAGAGAGTTAATCCAAGTAAAGAGATCACCACTGTCCATAATCGCATTGATATCGGGGTGGGCAGCACGGATAGCACTGAAATGCTTGTCCGCTTCGGACTGGAAGATCTGCTGCTGAATAGGTTCAACCCGAGTCTTAAGCTCAGTTTCAACGTTCTTCTTAACAGCAGACACCTTGGTATCAACAAGCGCTTTCACTGCATTAGCAATCTCAGGATGAATCTCAAAGAGTTCCTTCACATTGTCCGGAAGTTCATCTGACTCTTCCTTCTTCTGTTCAGGCACATTCTTCGTGTCTTTGAGTTCCTGATACTTATGCGACAGATCTGCGAGTCTGCTAGCCCACAGAGTATTCTGCGCTTCAGCGTCACGCTTTGCCTTTTCATAAAGCTCTTTATAATTCAGAGGAAGCTCAGTAGTCTGCTGTTCATTCTGGGCAGGGGCTTCTTGTTCCTGCTCCTGTTCCAGCTCTTCTGCAGGCTGAACTTCATCGTCATCATTCTGGCTCACGACGTTTTCTTCTTCGGAAGGATCTTCAGGCTCACTCATGAAATCATCAAACGAGGGCTCTACCTTAGAGGGATCTTCGTAAGACTTCGCAAGTTCGTCGAAGGCTTCATTGAAATCTTTGTTGTTCTGATCGTTCATATTCTTATAACTAAGTTAGGGAGGGTTAATACCCTAAGTCCTAACTGGCTTGGCTCATGAGCAAGTTGTCCGAGAGGGGCTCGCTCCCAAGTTCCAGTACATCTAAGAGCTTTTGTACCATACGTAGTTCACCGATAAGTCGGTCTACGTTGTCTGTATTATCAGGACTTAGTAACTTACTGTACCGCTGGCTCCTAAGAACCTTCAGGTAAGCAACTATATTCTTTTGTAAGTCGGCATTGGCCGTGAGCCTGAAGGCTTTCTCCAAGCTCACACGCCTACCGTTAAGTGGTGTATCAATCATATTAACTCTGAGGATACGCTTGTTCAGACTGACTAATCAAAGACATGTCTTCACGAAGCTGTCTCAGACTGTCAATCAAAGCCGCAGGGCTAACACCTTCAGACCGTGCAGTCTCAACCATGTCGGTCATCCACTGACGTTCTTCCTGAGCTTGCTTCTGTTCTTGCTGCTTCTGAACTTCAATCTCCTTGTCAGTGTACACCAAGTTGTCATCAGAAAGATCAAGGGCGTCAGCGATCGAACGAATAATGCTCGGACGCTTGACAGTGCCAAGGTCAACCTGATTGTTAGTGATCTGTGCAAAGTTAATCAGACTCTGTGCTCTGATTTCCTTAGCGATAAGAGATGAAGTACCACGAGCTTGAACAGCATAGTCACCCTTGATATCAGAGTCACTATTGAACTTCATGTTCCAGTGATACATAGCAGAGATGAACGGTTTAGTGATGCCATCGTCAAAGTTCTTGACTTGGTCCTTGATCGTAATGTTTGCAGAACCCATCAACATAGACAGGCCAGAAGCAGTACGACCAGCAGCACCAGAAGGTTCTCCCCACATCTGACGAGGAATAGAAGTAACTTCATCCCCGTAGCTGCGGAAGAGTTCAATCATCCGTTCAAATTCAGTAGTATAACTGGGAAGCTGGAAGACACGGATAGCAGGGTTAGCAGCATCAGCTCCTTCACCTGTACGCATCCATACCTTAAACGGATAGACATCACGAGGATCTTCGTCTTCCGACATAAGGTCAAGGTTTACTTCAATCTGAGGGCCAGCAGAGATAGCAGCGTTGTCCAGCATAGCTCTGAACGCACTGTTGATCAACTCCTGAACATCAGACATGATAGACGGAATGCCTTCCCCAAAGATGGAGGTTTCGTCTTTGTCATAGTAGTAGAAGAAGTAAGGCCACTTAACGCCTTCCATAGGCATGAGAGACGCTTTAATGACGTGGTTACCAAGTACCCAAATGTTTGCAGCCAGCTCTACCTGACCTTGCATACGTTCAGGAATCTCAACACCCACCTGATTCAGATCATCAGCATCCACAAAACCCCAGAACTCAAACACTTCATACTTCTTAGAGTGAGCAGCATCAGCAACACCGCTATCGATTACATCACCCATAGAGGTAAGTTGGTTCTCAAAGTCTTTCTTCTGATAATCACCTTCAGGATTCTCAGCAACATAAGTAGAGATTACATCTCCATTGAAGTCTGATCTCTTTCCGAGACCGATGACATCGTGCTTATCCATCTTCCGTCGTTGAATGATGTATCTACATTCAGAGGGGCAAGTAGCTTCCATGTCCGGGTAGATATCCCATATGCGGACGTTTTCGATGAAGGGCGTGATGGAGTCATAATCACAGAGTATCCACTTCTCTTTGTCTCCATTCTTTTCCTTCTTATAGTACTGACGGTTTTCAGAGATAGAAACAAGAGGCCCTTTAAGAATACCAGTACCATACAGATTACCAGAATGCATAACATCACGCATAATCTCACGGTACTTCAACTCAGCAAGCTGATCTTCGATAACCTTAGACATCTTTCCAGCTTGATTCTTAGCTTCATCCTGCATAAGAACATAGAGTTCTTCAGGGCTAATCTGCTTACCTTGATCTTGAGAAACAACTTCAAGGATAGCAGCCTCTTTCTTCTTGCTGAACTGTGGCAGTGGCGTAGGCTCAATACCCCAGTTCTTATCTCCGTTCGCAGGGAACAGCAGGTCAGACAAACGACTGTCGACAGTCTTGACCTTAGTTCTTGTCATACGAACAAAAGCTTTACTACGTAGAGGATCCATACGTTCAAGAACTTCAGGAGAGTAGATACCTTTGTACTGACGAAGGGCATTCAACCACTTCTCTTCAATAGTCTTACGTGCACTGTCCGATCTGTCAAACGCTTCACGAACAAATGCAGCCAGACCTTGGGGCGTTTCAGACGCGCCTTCGGTATCTTCTGCACCGGAATCTTCATCTACCTGCATCTTGTCAGAAACTTCCGAGAGAAAGTCCTGTACATCTTTGTCATCGGCAGAATCGATTACAGTTCCAGAACCGAAAAAATCTTTTTCAGTCATGATTTTTAGTAGCCTCCAATCTGGCTAGCAGCACGATATTTACGTTGTGTGTTAAACAAAAACTTCTTCTCCCGCTTATGCACATACTCCATCATTGCGTACTGCAATGCGTCATGAACATGAGAGAACTCGTTCTTGACAGGAGATGCTTTGTAGAGAACACCGTTAACAGTTTTAGATTCAGCATATTTATATTCTGATACGAAGCCTTTTCTTAAGGCTATACATTGAGGCCCAAGCTTGAATCTGCCCTTTAACCGAAGGAACTGTGCAACGGCTTCAAATCGAGGAGTCCAGTTGTTTGTCTTAGCTAGCTTAGCAGGAAGATTACATTCTTTCAGTATCTCCATGCCAGACTTAGCATCGTTCATTGACCGCTGTGAAGTAGCAGGGTCACACACAACTCTAAAGTTATTTACAATCCAAGGATACTTAGATGTGATCTTAGGCCAAAGATGTTCTTCACAGAACTCTTTGAGAGAACAGTTGTCTGTGCAGATCTCATCAAACACAATAACTGTACCATCAGGGGCTTGCTGTGTGAAAGCAGCAGAAGGAGTCAACCCTTGATCCATCCCAATTACAACAGGCACACCACGAAGAGGAACCATCTCTTCATCAACATGGTGCTCAAGATCACTGTAATCCTTATAAACAGGTTTACCTCGTTTTACTTCACCATAGTTGTTAAGCACGTTGACGTTGATAAAATCTTCGTCTGCGCCCATACACATGGTTTCATAGTAACCTTCATCAAGGTTAGCAAGGTTTTCTGCTTCAGGATTAAGAACATACTTCCCGTCTACCTTAAGCATAGCTGGAGGTTGACGATAGAAACTATGTCCTTCTGGTTTGTCTTCCTCTGCAAGGCGATATAACCAGTGCTCAGTACTTACGGCGTTGTAGTCAAGTATAATGAATGGTCTGACGGGGCCGCCATCTTTCTTAGCAGGATAACGCTTAAAGCGTGTCTTGATAAGCTGAAAGGTACCTTCTGTAAGTTCAGATGCTTCGTTCAAATGAGCAGAGGTCACTTCCAACGAACGAAGCTTTTCAGCAGATCTATCATCATCGACAGCAATGAACACGACTTCCATATCAACGGTCGTACCATCAGCTAAAGGATACTTAATCCTGCCGATGATGGGGGTAGAATAAGTAATAGTGATTTTATCTTTAAACCATGACAACCACGTTTTAATGGTGGTTGACTTTAGGGCAGGATACGTTGCGCGGACAACAAGGTGTCTGCTGTGCCTGACTCCATGTTCGTCTGGTTTCTGACGCATAGCATTAAAGAACGCTTGAAAGATACAACCAGAGGACTTGCCAGATCCTACTGGCCCCATCACAAACAGAAAAGGATTCGGGTCACGATGAATCTTTGCAAACGTGGGCAGGACTTGATAATCAATATCCATAACAGTCCTTACGCAGTTTCTTTCGCCAGATCCTTGAGTCCCGCAGGAGCAGTCTCTTCATCAGGGAAAGAGATGTTAACGTTAATAACTTCACCAGCATTCGGATTGAAATCCATAGCTTTCATCTTCGGCTGGTAGTAGCTCAGCAGTTCAGAGGCGATCTTAATCTTCTCTGTGCTGTTGGTCTTAGCAGACCTAGCCAAATGCACAAGTTCCTTGATAGGATCGTACCCAAATTCAAAGCGAAGACGACGAAGAAGTTCGTCTCCCTTGGTACATCCCTTACCGTCAGGAACAACTACAGAAGGACTAGGCTTCTTCAGAAGGGGCTTTAAAGAGTCTTTCTTCATCAAGGTCACCTAAGTCAGAGCGGTCAAGCAGGGTAGCTATCTTCTCTGCATATGTCTTTAAAAGGAATTGGAAGTCACCAGAAGTAATGTCTTCACGGATCTTACAGAACTCTACGATAATAAAACCAAAGACATCTTGGTCATCAGACACAAGAGGAGCAAGAGCAAAGGACACAGCCTTGTGTGACTTCAACAGTGTATATGTAGACATATCAAACTTACGCAGACGTTCAATGTTCATGATTACTTTAGGCTCTATACCAAAAGCAGCGTTAGTAAGATATGAGAAAGCAGACACAGGCAGGTTTAAGAAATCAGCTTGTGCCGGTTTAAGGCTGGGACGAACAGCTTCGTATGTGCAGGACATCTTTGCAAAGTCAATACCAGACAGGTTTTGACACCCGTTATGAAACTGAACAACTGCAACTCTGTCTGCATTTAATTCAGACTTAGCATGTCTAAGCTTGGTAAGAACACGACTGTTCATATCAATGAGTGATGGAAAATCCTTTGCAAACTTTTTCGTCTTACGGGTAACTACACGCTTAAGGTAAGTAGATAAAGTTGCACATTCATAGATAATGAATGCAGTTCCTCCCAGCATCGCAAGTGATATATAGTCAGCGTCTTTTACTAAGCTTGACAGACCGTTAACGATCCCTAGTAAAATTTGACTATCCATAACTTTTTCTTTTTATACCTCTTGACAAGAAGTCAATTAGTGATTATAGTATTTATGTATACTATAACCTATTATATAGTATAATAACTATATATATTTTGTCAAGGGGTTATAGTAAAAAAATATATAAAAAGTGAAATAAAATGTCGATACTGCTAGAAAAAGACCGTAGGAAATTAAAGTGGCGGAGGAATCCTATACTGAATGAAGACACACCTGAACCTTATAAGATTCCTAACTGTAGGTGTCAGGTAGGTTTGTCAGAGTGTGAAGTAGAAGGACAGTGGGACAGAGGTCTGTACACAAAGGGTGACCTTGTTAACGATCTGAACATCTTCTTTAACTACCTGCCAGAAAGTGAAGTAAGCAGAATGGTTAACGTCATGATCTGGTGTTTGTCTAATGGTTTAAAGAACAGAGGAGGTATCGACCTTAAAGACTTTGCAGTCATCACTGTTGAAGAGAAGACGTACAGCAGACCTTTGACACAAGTAACACGTGACTGCTTTGGTGTGACTAAGCGTGTGTCCCGTGCACCTAAGAAGAGGTACTTTGTTTTTAGAGAGTATCCTCAGCTTAAAGCTGTAGTTGTACCTCGAACACCTGACTTCTTCCCCGGACATGAACGTACATGGTTTACATGGAAAGTGTCTGCAACAAACCATCCGTACTACTATGCAAGACATTGGCGTAGAGGTGCTTTGTATATGCAACAAGTCTTTGACAAGACCTTTGAGTATACAGGTTACACAGACGAGTACATAGAGATGGCACAGAGTAATATCATAGAACCTTTTGGTACAGAACGTGAGCACATGAACACAGTTCACCTTGGCTTTGAGACACCACCTTATGTCAAGGCAGCTTATACAGATGAACTGATCAAGGTACCCCTTAACTGTGTGTCAAGTAAATACTTTACAAGTAACAAGGTCAAGTATGATGTCATGTTTGGTAAGATGACTAAAGAAGAAGCAAGTAAACATCTTCTAAGTAAACCAAGACAACTAGCTATAGACTAGACGCAAGAAGCCCCCGGCTACAACAAGTACTATGCAAAGCATGGTCAGGTGTAGTACGGGGGCTTTTCTGTTCTAAGATAACATGAAGGTGGTCAACTTTTAAGTTACTTTAATGGTCAGACTTGATAGGTGGCGCTCGGCTCTATTTCACAACTAAGCTGTGCTTTCTTCTAATATGTCAGAGAGATAGTTCAAGTTGAAAGAAGGTTGTACCCCATCGGGTCTTTCCTTTCCTTATCCTTCCGGCTACGTTCACCTATCCAACCGGCTTGTCTTACCTATCAACCAACCTAAGCAAATCAAAAAGATACAGATAGTATAATCATTCTTTTGCTGTTTGTCAAGGGGTTTGAGAGAAGAAAGTTTAAAAAAGTTAAAGAAAGTTTCATTCTGTCGCATCTTCACTTTGTGGTCACATCTCCGATGCTCAAGGGGAGGCCGGGCCGGTTACTAGTAGCTACTCCTGACTACTGTTGGTTACGTATGATGTAAGATGAGGGTAGCATGGTGAGTATACCTCCTAGACTTGTTCTGAACATATAGAACTATGAGTTAGTGTCTTCACTGACGTTTAGCCACTATGAGATATAGAAATGATTATGATGCAGTCATTCAGCTAGAAATTTGTTTGTGATGTCTGTGTCATCTGTACCCCCGTGCCTCCGCTCTGTCCCACGGGTAGGGATGCTCCCCCTCCCCCTTGTGAAAGAAAGTACAGTGTGACTCCTAAGGTTTCTAGTGCTACTCCTAGTAACTGTTGGATGGTTATGGGCAGCTAAAAATACAATGATTACAGTAGGTTAGGTATGCTTAGCACTGGCTCATAGCCTAGCTTGTGGGTAGGATTAAAGCACCAGAAACCTTCATCAATGGTAATCAATAGCACTAAGCAGGTACTAATAGTTACTACTAGCATTCAAACGTATCCAAACGTAAAACAAAAGCTAGTCAAATCAACTACTTATGGTTAGCATGGTCAAAAGGTTGAATAATTACACATGTTTACACATAAGTTCAACTTATTGTATTCATGCGTGCCAAACGTACCAATATTTGAACCATGATCTAAGTACCTGTAGTACTTATAGAACTATGCACAGCATGGCTCCATAAGCTCCACAAGCACCTGCCGGCGCGCCTACTCGGTTCAAAAAGTTGAACTTATAGGATAACCAATAATCAATAATTTCAACTACTTACGTTTTGGCACACGCCTTGCTATATAGCGAGTATCGACGGGTCACAGGCCCATGCGATACGTTCTTTTGAAAAGCTGTTGAAAAAGTGCTTGACATAGCCGAAAGACTCATATAGAGTCGCATCAACAGCTTGAGAGTTCTTTCAAAAGCTCATAGCGCGTTTTGTTGAGTACATGCTTTTGTGTATGTATACATTCAGTTACCAGAAATAGGCCGCTGTTACATGCCTTTGGGTATGCGTTGCTTGCGAGTGCTACGGCATTCTAAAGAGTAAGCGTGAGCCGGAATAATGAGCCACAAGAATGACATACATACACATACGAAAAAGGCAAAAAGTACTTGACAAGCGCAACGACTTATGAGAGAACACTCTCAACGAAACTTGGTTTTATTCACGGCGCTAGCTTAGTGCGTCGTCCTGCTAGGATTGTAGCACATACACAAGTTACAATCATGCCAAGAGTTTAATATGACTCTTTGGAAAATCGGATTGCAGGTTTTGCGTTGGATGCGCGTAAAACTTAGCTTGTCTATGCTACCTTGCAAATTGTGCCTTAGGTGCGGTTTGCCTGTTAGTTCAAGCTAAGAAGTGCTCCGATGTACAGAAAAGCGAGGCTTGCTTATATACTCCTGTAACTACAGGTGCGACGTATAAGCAAGAGGACGGAACAAGCTAACTGGTGGCCTTGTGCATATGTGCAAGGTAGGTTAGGGGCAAGTCCTACTTACAGCAAGCCTATGGTTTACCGATAAACCGTAAACGGCGTTGCAGATTTACAACCTAGCAATGCGATAAGTCGGCTCAACGGGTAGACTGAAAGTAACCTTAGAAAAGTTACAGCCGTAGAGTATTGGCGTTAAAAGGATGCGTTCCATCCTGCGTTGGAAACAGTACAACGGCTATAAATAATAGACAAAGGTGTTCCGTCTGTAAACAGTTTGACAGTTGCAGGGGAATGGGGTGCCTTGGGTGCGTTATGCCCTTGCAACCAGTCAAATTGTTTCACAACTTTAAGGAGAACACTATGTTAAAGTATCTTTCCCAACGTTATGTCAATATGCTCATGAAAGGCAACCATGCTATAGACTTTTATGTATGGGCAGGTCATATCGCTTATAAAACTCAACAACTTAAAACTGCCGTTGAAGAACAGCAGGCGCAAGCTGTGGAGAAACATCATGCACGATAAGCCACAAGGCTACAAGAGGCAGGCTAATGCCCTGAACATTTGCAGGAATCAGGGCCTGAATAACCTCTATCAAACGGAAAAGGAAGACCTGCGCTATAGTCCGGTTTGGAACAAGCGCGGGGAGTGTATAGGCTACAGAAACCAGCATGGCCAGTTTCTGGACACTAAGACCCTTCCATGGTCTGATTTTGCTGGTACTATCAAGCGCTATTCTGACTTAACACCAGCAGAACGGAAGGTATTCTTCCCTGTTCTCCCCGGTCTGGCAGATGTTCCTTTCCTGTATGCTGAATACGGTCAAAACAAGTCTATGACTGGCAAGCATGGCAAGCACATCAACATCCGCAAGGTTCGGACTAGTGAACGTCCACGCGCTAAGTATCGTACTACTAACGTGGGCACTGGTGAGTCTATGGACAAGCAAGATGGATACTCTTGCGCCATCGTGACTCTGGATAAGCCTCAAAAGGTTCGGCGTCGTGTTAGTCGTCATGCTAAGGTCGTCGTGCATACGGAAGACGACTACATCATGACCTCAACGCGGTCGTCCCGGCGTTTCCGTTAAAATAAGGAGTTCTACAATGAACGTATCAGCGCGTTTCTTTCTGTTCTTCAACTCTCGGGTCATGTCCTTCAATCCCAACGACTATGAAACTCTCCCTTGGTGGATGGTGGCAGATGCGTGGGTAGCAAAGAACAGAGGTAAGTGTGACCCCGAACACTATCGCTATATATACGAATAACTATTAAGCCATTGATTTATACAAGGGAGAACCTTGCCTGTTCTCTCTTGCAATAAGGCAATGGATTCCACACGACTACAAACCTTTAAACATATGAGGTATTACTATGAACGCTGCTATCGCTACTCCTATCGCTCCCGTTACTGCTGAAATTGCTACGGCCCCCGCCAAGATTACGGACTGGACGGAAGCCGACTTCAGGGCGCAGGTCAATGTCTTTGTGAACTCTCAAAAGGAGTTTGTCAACGGTGTCACTCGTTGCACGCTGTATGCTGTTCGCGCCGCTATGATGAACAGCAACAACCAGCCTCTGAACTACATTCTCGGCAACCTCTCGGAAAAGCTCCGCCCGGCGTGGACGGCTTGGCTGTTCTACTTCGCGCCGTTCGCCTTGTCCGGGGGGAAGGATGCCAGTACCATCACGCTGGACGATGGGACGATCGTTGACCTCAAGTCGTCCATTAAGCTGGTCGCCAAGCGTTGTGATGAGTTGTGCGACGCTGCCGAGATTGACAAGCTCGCTCGTGATAAAGGCGGGAACGTCAACGACCCTGCGGGCATGATGCGCTTGTGCGACTACGTTATTGGCTCCCTTCGCTCGGCTCCGCGTTTCGACGCGTGGAAGCGTGAAAAGTCCGCTGGCCGTGGTGACAAGCCTCTGACCGAGGAAGAAGTCATGACCAAGTACACCAGCATCACCAACAAGCTGAATAAGCTGTTGGAACAGGCGAAGGCGTCCGGTGTTCATGATGCCCGCAAGTTCCCCGGCATTGAAGCCCCGCATGGTCTGGACTACTACATTCAGATTCTGGAAAATGCGGATGAAAACGACATGAGTGAGGACGTACTTAACAAGGTGCGTCTGCTCAAGGGGGAACGTCTGCCCTTTACGTCCCTGCTCAAGATGGTGTCTAACTGCGATACCACAAACCTGTCTGCCGAAGAAGAATACATCTACAATACCCTGTTGAACGCCGCCGTTGAAAAGGGTATCGAACTCTAAGCCCCCTACATTCACGTCACATTGAAGCCCCGATAGGCAAGTTCTTATCGGGGCTTTTGTTGTGCCATGAATCTAACAAAGGAGTAGACAACATGGGAACTGTCTTGCGTCCTGTCTATGATAACAACACCACGCTTGATTCATTCAGGGATGCCGCTCAATTGTATGACGGTCAATTGCTTACTTTCTATGAGGCACGTTTGCTCTGTCTCTGCATAGGTGCAGACCTTCAACAGATAGACGAAACCTTTCTGTTTAAGGACTCTGACGGTGTTTCGTGGTGGCTGTACGCTGAACCTGACAGCACGTTTACTGTACAAACGGAGTTGTAAACCATGCCAGACATCAAACAGTTTCTTTCAAGGCGTTACCTGCGCCTTGTAGACAATCTGTCAGAGTCCTTTCTACTGTCACAGTCCATTACTACGGACTGGAAAACGCAACGTCTGCTCGAACTCATGGAGCAAATCACTACCTGTATCATTTACAGGGAAAGCTCACTCATTAGGTAAGTATCTAAGAAACAGGCTGGACATCAGCTTGTTTTAAAGGATGCTTATTGCATCCAGTTAAACCATAACTGTCAAGGCTACATCCTTGAAAGGCAGTGTTGCTAGATGGAAAAGGTTTGTCTCAACGCGGTGACGTGTATCCTTTGTCCTCTGTACGGCAGAACGTGCGACGGTAAACCCGAACAGCCTCTTGACGTACAGGACATTCCTACTACGGAAGAGGAGGACGTGCTTCACGAACTGCGCTTTGAGCGAGACTGTTGCTCGTTCTAGCATACATTCTTAAAAGCCCCGGAGTCTTTCGGGGCTTCCATAGGAGGTGTGCTTATGCTTAACGCTAGCTATAGGGTCGCTGTCTATGGTAGTCGCCTGCATGAAAAGACAGGCCGCTATATCGGGGAATTGTGTGCCTTCAAGACATTCTACTTTAAGAAGAACATAATCAAGTGGGCAAGAGAACAAATCAACAGGCCGGATATTCATCCGACTAGTGTTAAGTTCTACTTTAAGAAAGGTAATGTCTGGGAGCTTAAACTTAAAGTGCGAGTCAAGATTCCCAAGGGCAAGAACAGAATGCGCACGCTTATATGGGAAGGTCGTAATGTTTGAAGTCATTGTCATTATGGTGTCGTCGTTTGGCCTCGGCTGTTGTTCCATGATGCTGTTCCGTAGGCACTTGGATAGACGAAATGCCTTTCGTTCTTACTATGCACAGGGTCTGTTCCTCGTGCGTAACTGGGGGAGGCAAACATGAAGTGGTACACTAACCCGACGTTCTGGCTGTTCATCTTCTTCCTTGGCATGTGTGCCATCCTGTTGTCTGGTTGTGCCAACTGGTCGGTACGTGGACAAGCTGAGTACTCAGCAACCCAAGCCCTGATGAACTGGGCGTCGTCAATCGGCCCTCTGCTCCGCTAGGATTACCAAATGTTACAACCATACCTTGACCGAATGGTTAGCAAACTGGCTACGGATTGTATGGCACAGCGTGCACAACGATTCTTTTACAAGGATTGGTATGCACAGAACTACAACTACTGTTATGACCACATCATTCAGCTCAGTACCGTTCTGTCACAGCATCCGTACATTAAAGGCAGGAGGTTTTTGTGGTGGCGTATTGTAAAAAACATATTCGTGCTGGCATTCTATGCAGCGCAGTCTTGCTTGCTGTCCTGCCTTCACTGGGCTATACGGAAACTGTAAAAGACTTTCGTGACCCAGAAGGACGGCTCTTTGAAGACTATCGGTACTTTCCCCCGGCACTGGTAGCCAGAGCTAAGGTGCTGTTCGATGAAGGCTACTTCATAAACACTGACCTGTACAAATTCATCAAGAAAGAGTACGGCTTTCAGGCGGCAGAGGACTTTCGCTTCTGGTGGATTCGTTCTGAACTTATCAAACATCAGGAGAAGTAATGAACCAAGACGCCGAAGATCTTGACGATGGTGTCAAGAAACTTATCGGGAAGACCATCAGCCATGTTTGGGTAGACATGAACGATGGTGAACTTGAATTCCGCTTAAGTACCAACAACGTTCTGCACATCTGGCACCAGCATCAGTGCTGTGAATGTGTTTACCTTGCTGACATCGCTGGTGTTGACTCAGTGAATCAGCTGGAAGGTGAGACTGTGCTTGATGCTTACGTATCATACAGTGACGGCGGCCCTGTTGAGGACGAAGACCATAATGATTCTCAGTGGACATTCCTTGTTCTTCGTACCAACAATTACACCGTCACCTTCCGTTGGTATGGCTCCAGCAATGGGTACTATTCCATGTGCCCCGACACTTTTATTTGGAAGGAGTAGATGCATATGAACACTAACGAAACCCAGTTGCTCAATTCCATGCTGGCTCTCGCAGCTCTTTCGGCTAACATCTCTCCCGAAGAACTGAAAGAATACGTCAATGTTCTTTCTCCTTCGGAGAACTCCAGTAAAGTCAGGAGCGATGACAGGTTCAACGATGCAGACATCCTTCGCAGTGCCGTTGGACTGCTTCGTGTGTACCGTGACGAGACCATTGCAAAGATGGTTCCTGCTGAGAGGCATCCTTTCTTGAGGAAGATTACTCCTGCTATCGGTGTGCTGGAAGATTGCATGGAGTACTTCTCCAATAAGGAGTAAGTACGATGTATACCTCAGAACAAGCAGGGCAAGCCTTCAATCTTTTGCGTGAAGCGCAGGACATCAAGAAAGAACTTCAAAAGAAAAGGCAGCACATGGACGAGCAGGTGTACGTCAAGTCGCTTGTGTCTTTGGATGATACTATAGCTTGCTGCGCTCGCGTCATGGATAAACATCTAAACGTAACATGGTAGGACATAATGCACATGTGCAGGGAGGCAAGAGGTGCTTACTCTTCAAGAGTTCGATGAACTCAAACACCTATGGGTAAAGTACAGCATTGAGCTTAAGCACGGCTACACCTACGTAAACAGGGACGGCAAAATGGTGCCAATTGATACTGACGCCGAACGCTTGAGGCGGTGCCACAAGAGGGTGCTTGCGGTTGATAGTGCACTCAAGTGTCTCATCGCAGAGTATCCTGCTGCAGCATTACGCATCACTTTGATGCTCTTACCAGACACGACAGTGCCTGAATAACTCAGGCGTCATATACATAAGGACTTCAACATGGAGGTAGACTACAAAGCTATCTTTGATTTCATGCTCAGGTCTGGGCTCTGTGCTGAGTCCGACCGACCGCAGGCTATGGAACTTGTGGAAGACTGGCTTAACATCTACAAAGAAACAAATGAACAACAAGGAGATACATTTTATGGGAACACCTGTTGGTTCTGCTATTCTTGACAACGAGATTGTCAAGTTCTTTGAGGAACTGATTGAGTTCTATGGGCACGGTAGTCCGCAGGCTCGCATCATTGAACGTGTCAAGCGCAGGCTGGAACTCGTACCTGTTGGTGATAAGTATGAACGCCTGTGCCCCACGTGCAAATGTCCTGCGTGTGGCAAGACCAGATCGCAAGCCGCTGCTATCGCTCGTGAACGTCAACGCCGGGGTAAATCCAAGTACGCTGAGCGTAAGTATCCCGGCATGGGGATGGAACTGTCGCAGCCTGACGACGACATCCCGGTAAGGTCTGTCGGCTTCTCTGTCCTCGACATCGGAAAGGCTGAGGCTGATGCCGTAGCCTACATCTCCAAGCTGGGCAAGTAGCACCTGCTACTGTACCATATACACAATGAACTGCAACCATCAAACAAACGGAGTATCTACTATGTCCATGCGCAACATCTTCAAAATTGTCCTTGATTCCAACGCTGAAGCTGGCAAGCTCGTGACCGCTCGCATCGCAGGCAAGGCTGCGAAGGAAGCTCTCTTTGCCAACCCCACCGTGTTGCAGGGTGTGCTCACGTCCTCCGCTGTGCTGACCGCTGCGTCCCTCGCTGACCCGGACACCGCGCACGGCAAAGCTCTGCACTACCTCGGCCTCGGCATGACGATGGACTCCGCCGATGAACTCCTGCGTGTGTGCGACGAGGCGGGCGTGTTCCAGATGAAGGGCACCGCCGAAGACAGCGCAACGGCTGACATGCAGGCTGTGGTTTCCAAAACCTTTGACTCCAAGCCTTTCCTCCAGATGCTCGGTGTTCTGCCCAAGGGTGACGGCACCAAGGAAACCAAGCCCCGGTTCTCCACGCAGGCCAAGCCCGCCGGTGTCACTGCCAACGCCATCGAGAATCCCAACAAGATCGAAGCCAAGGAAGAAACCACCGCTGAACCCGTGTCCGTGAAGGTCGGCCCCGAAGTGGCTACGCCTGTTCTCCTGCCCACCAAGGACGGTAAGGATGCCAAGACCGAGAAGCCTGTGCTGCGCTGCGCCTTTGAAGGTTGCGGCAGTGTCCTTCGCAAGGTGGCTGAACAGAAGCCCTTCCACCTGCCCACCGACAAGGACACGCAGAAGTACATCACCGATGATGAGCGCAAGCTGGAAGGCAGCTACCTCTGCAAGTTCCACCGTGACGTGGTGACCAAGGCCATACAGAAGCGGAAGAACGATGACCGCATGAACAAGGTTCGTGAGAGCCGTCTGGCTGAAGCCACCGATGAACTGGCCAACGTGGAAGCTGAACTGCGTGAAGGTGAAAAGGCCCTCGCTGCCAGCGAAAAGACCATCAACAAGATCACCGACCCCATCATCAAGTCCGGCGCCGAGAAGGCCGTGGAAGAAAAGCGCAACAGCATTCAGAACCTGCGCAAGCGCAGCATCGCCCTGCAGAACAAGTGCAAGCAGATCTCCGAAGAGATCGCTAAGGCCAGCAAGTAACACACTGAAACTCACGGAGGTATGTAGTCTATGAACAAAAACAATGAGATCATTCTCGACATGGAAGCGGCACATGAACCGGTTGGCTTCGGTGCTAAGGTCATTGGCCTTGCCAAGAGCGTGACCAGTTCTCCCACCATGCACCGGCAGATCGACAAGACCAAAGAAGCTGGTGTAGTTATCACCAAGCTCGCCGCTGGTCGGCTAGTTCTGAACAACGTGACCGATGTGATTGCGTCCGGCCTGCCTTGGGGCATGGGCGGATTCATCAAGTCCAACCCGCTGAACGAAGCTCTGTTCAAGTTCAGCTTGGCTCAGGCTCTGTCCATCATGGGCGGTGCGTTTGTCTCGAACGTAGGTGAAGACGATCCGAAAGCCAAGTACTTCCTGACGGCCATCGACGCGGCCACGCTTGCGTCTGTCGACGCTCTGCGTGAAGCCTCCGGCATTGAAGAGTTCATCATGTCCAAGATTCTGACCAAGGATGTGATGGACAAGATCAAGCCTCTCGTCAACACCCATCCCATGTAACCCATAACAAGCAGGGCCGGGGTAACTCGGCCTTGTTTGGAACTAGGTTGCAAGTGAAAGGAGTAAGGCAGACACTGTCGTGTACATGAGAGCAAGCGCAACTGGTAGGTTGCAGCCTCCGCACAAGGTACGCTCCACCGAACGTGTAGACTTAGGGTGGCTAATGAATTGTTGGTTAGGTAAACGCTTTGCAAACTTGTGTATCAGAGTGAGGTATAGAATCCTCGATGGCTGCTGATACTGTGCTCAATGTCGGCACATCAAAGCAAACTACGGATACACAACTTGTGTTTTGGGTCGAACACAGAGCTAGTGGATGACGCAAGTAACATGAGTACCGGCTAGCCATGCCGCGAAGTTGTTACTGAATATGGCAGGTAAGATAGTCTAGCAATGTGCATCATGTCCTTCATAAGATCAACTTACTGACTACAAGGAGCCAGTCATGTTTGATATACTAGGAGAACTCATGGTGTCCAGCCCTGCAGTGCGACAAGTCTATCTGCATGGTGGTGCACTGGTGGTTGGCGTGGGACTGTGTGCTTTTACTCTGGCACGGTATAGAGAGTACAAGTATTGCAGACACGTGTTGACGGAGGAACTTAACAAGCTGTACTCGATGGGTATCATTATGAGAACCGTTGCGTTCACATGTGAAACCAGCTTGGTGATGGCTGATCTCATCGAAGCTATGGCTACAACTAGGAGTAGATGGTATGTCTTACACCTCGTTGTTCGGTCACTGCGAAGAACCCCCGTAAAGGAAATGCTGCTGGATGCCTTGCACGCAAACAAGGTACAACCTCTGACTGGACTTAAGAGGCTCAAGGCCCTGTTTACGTCAGCGTTCTAGCTTCATATCTTTAACATCTACTCGGACTGAGGTTGGCTGCTCTCTGCTAACCTCAGTCCGTTTACGTATAAGGAGAAAGGTTATGCCTACATATCAAGACAAGATGAATTACTGGTCACAGAAAGATCCCTATGCTCCTCCTCGATTCCTTCCGAAGAAGTCACCTCAACTCACCGAAGAAGAGGTGGAAGAGTGGAAGCTGAAGAACGCAGGTAACTTTATTACCTGCCCTAAGTCTGGCACCCGTCTCTTGAGGAGTAACTGTGGCAAACTGCTGATGTGTTATCAGCAAGGGACATGCTATCATGTGGACTACACCAACTTCGACAAGAACCTGCAACGAAAAGCATATGACTTCAATGGGTAGCAGGGTTGAAGTGTGATAGGTGTAGAGTCAGGGATGTTCCTTGCCTCTTTCCTGTCACACTTTAACAAAGGAGAAACTTATGTTTCGTTTCCTGAAACCCCTTGTGTATGCGGTCATTGCCACGGTCGCCGGTTCCTTCGCCTACAAAGAAGGGAAGCAGGCTCTGTTCCCTGCCCCGGCTTCCGAACAGACCATCGACACCAAGCCGGTGGAAGACAAGAAGGACTAGTCTCCTTCTTTAAACCTTAACTTGGAGAGGTTGTCATGAGTGTTGATCAGGATGCGTTAGACATCCTATGTGAAGTCTTCGATGATAGGATCGAGGATGTCATGTCAAACCGTGACAACCTCTCCTACACTCTGTATGATGACGACGGCTACCCAGTTGGTGCTGCTATCTTTGACGAGTTCAAGTCTGGCGATCATGTCAGATATGTCTACGTCTACTGGATTGGGGTGCGCTACCGTGGTGTAGGTATTGGAGGACAGATACTTCGCACCTTGCACCAGCAGTACCCTGAACACTGGTTCAGTTTGAGTACACTCAAGTCGAACACAGATGCTGTCAGATTCTATCAACACCTAGGGTATCAGATAACTGGAGACTTACCCGGATGTCCTAGCTTCTATCATCTCCAGCGCAAACCTGAAAAGGAGTTCACCTCATGAGCGGTGATCAGAACCAAAACCAGAACCAGCAGAAACAGAAGGGTGGCAATCAGAACGGCCCGAAAGAAGGCATCACCATTGCCACCTCGGTCAATCCTTCGCAGTCCGGTACCCTTGGCCAGCAGGTTCAGGGTGCCATCGTCACCGGCATTGGCGGTGCCATCGCTGCGTTGGCTTGCGCCGGTGTGCAGAAAGGATTCGACTGGATTGTTGGCAAGTGGACTGGTCGCAATGTTCGCCCCGTCTTCAACGTGACTCCCACCGGCCCCACCACTGGTGGTTCCGGCAACATCATGCAGGACTTGCATACCGTGGCTGGTAACAATCCCGATGAAGCCAAGCGTGCCATCCAGTCCGTGGCCAAACGTCTCGGTATGCAGATCGGCCAGCCTGCCCCTGCTCCCGTGACTGTTGACGCTGGTGTGGTGGAGATGACTCCTCCCACTCCGGCCCCTGCTCCCACCGCTGCTGATGTGGTTCCCAGTGATGCTGCCCTCAAGGTGGAAACCAAGCAGCCCAAACCTCAGCAGCAGAACAACAAGGGCGGTAAGAAATGATTACCCGTATCGCTGGGTTTCTGTTCTATACCTTGATGACCGGCCTGTGCGCCATCACCACCGTTGGTTATGCCAACGATGCGGTTAAGGCCCTTGACAAAAAGAACTAACCTCTAGCACATAGCAGGACTCATGCATACTAGGTGCAACTAACGAAGTATCATGGGGTCTTGTGTAGAGACAGCACCTCCACATAAGGTTGTCTTGTGTGGGTTGTGTGAGTCCTGCTATGCATCTAGGGATTAGATCAATGTGCTATTCACCTAGCGTTGCCGACGCAGTACAGTCATGTTTATCAAGTCTAAGCGTATACTTGTGACCATGACCTTTGGTACTCATCACGTTTCAACTCACGAGGTTTCTCATATGTGTAACTGCACTTCCTGCTTCTGCTCCATGTCTTCCTCCATCGTCATGCCCGCCCCTGTTCGTCCTTCTGTCAAGCGTGGTGCTCTGCTCCGTGCTGTCAGCGGCGAGAAGGTCGGTGACTTGTACATGCTGGTGCGTGAAGCGACTGGTGTGTTCGCCAAGGACGCCGCCGGTAACAACATCGGTGCCCCGAAGAATCTCTTCAACCTCGTCAACCTGACGAACGAAGGGAAGACTCGTGTGTCTCGGCCCCAGCGCAAGCTGGTCTGGGGACATGACGAAGTACCGATGGATGTGATCGAGCAGCACTTTGGTTTCCAGATGGTTCCTGTTGCTGACAATATCAGCAAGATCGAACCTCTGCTCAAGGGCGTAGGCATGAACCTTCACGCTGCCAAGATTCGTGAAGAACAGTCTGCCTTGATGTATCGCCTGTTCTAATCTTTAAACCTGCTGGCCCTTGCGTACTCTCTGAGAAAGCCACGACCCCTACGGGAGGGTCACTGCCCAAAGGACATAGTGCGCATGGGCTGGCCTCTTTGGAGGTTTTATATGTCCATTGATCTGAACAAGCAATGGCCATCTCTTTTGTCTTATTATGTAGGCTTTCCTGCTGATGGAGCTGGTACCTACATCGAGAACATCTACAAACTGAGCAAGCAGAACAAGGCTAATCTGGCTGCTAAGCTCGGTCTTCCTGACACGCTGACTGTCGAGGAAGAAGTAACGGTTGATTTGAATGAACGCTTTGCGTTCTCTTATCAGCTTGTCTGTATGGTCATGCCTAAAGATAAGCAGCCTACGTTTGACGAGTTCATTACGAACAGAACGTCTAACCAAATGAAGCTGTCCAAACGTATCTTGTCTTACGCCAAGACCAACAGCAATGTGACCGCGAAGATTCTTCTTAGCGGATTATATTCCAGCTCCTTCCGCTCTAAGCTGAACAAAGAACTGCCGAAGGTACCTGATGCCAGATCCTTTGTCAGTAACTCTGACTGTACTGAGGCAGTTGTGATCACGCAGGACTACGAATACTATTCCGCCATCATTCAGAACATCTACTCTGAGATTGCGTCGATCAAGAAAGCGACGTATGGTTTCAGCATGGATATGTTCACGATGCTGTCGGCTGGTAGTAGCAGCAGCTTCTCATCGTGTTTTACGGTTGGAAGGTTCAACAGTAAGGGGCCGCTTGACATCGCTCTCTGCCCCTTGACTGGTGTAATCTACAACCGCCAAGGAAAGAACATCACCGGCAGAGCTTGGGTTGTCTTTGACAAAGACTTCAACAAGTTCATCGTCATGAAATCTTATGGCTTTATCGACGACGCCATCATCAAGAAGGTGTGTGGTTGGTTGTGTGCCCTGCTTGACGATAAAGCAGACTGGTCATACACAAATGGAAACAGTGAAGATGTCTATCTTTCACTCGACTACAGACCAGAAGGCTGGTACATTGACCCTGTTCGTATGTTCTTCTTCTCTTCAACGTCTGACAAGATCAGGAACATTGATGTGCGAGGGTGCGTAGAAGCACCTTGTTTGTTGTGCGGTAAGTATCATACCAAATCAACAATCATTTGCAGTGACTGCGAAGAAACAAAGCTGACTAACTGCAAGAGGTGTGGCAAGCAGATGCTTAAAACGGACAGCAACAAGCTGTACCCACTGTGTAATAACTGTGTAGAAAAGGTCACATTCTGTCCTGTCTGTGGTTCGATGATGCGGGAAGGCAAAGCATGTCCCAAGTGTGCATGGAATAACATGTGCGCTATCTGCGGCACCAAGTCTGATAAGAAGCTACAGTGGATTGAAGATATCCCTGTATGTGAACACTGCATCAGTATCTTGCACAAGACTACCTGTGAATGTTGTGGTTCTCACGGCTTGATGTATCCTTATCGTGGCCATGCTTTGTGCAACAACTGTTACCAGCAGTTGTCTTCTCTGCCTTCGTCAACAATCAGTGAAGCACAGGTTCACATCAAGGCCAGCATCTTGCAGAACTTTATAACCAGCAATCCTGATCTCAAGATTAGCTGGAACGTCAGCGAAGGAGACGCTAATGAGCATTGAGAGACTCAAGACAATCCTTCGCATGACGGATGCGGAGGTAATACAGAACATCATTGGTACTCTGACGAGTTCCGACTCTGGGTACGAAGTATACACTGACGACGAGAACTTCGTCTTCGGTATTCCTACAACTGATACCATATGTCCTGTGCTTTTGCAGGCGCATGTGGATACAAGACGACACGCCTCGGTGGATGAACCTCTCATCTTGTGCACCGAGTACGGAGTCATTACGAATGCCAACGGTATCCTCGGCGGTGATGACCGCTGTGGTGTTGCTGGTATTCTGGACATCATTGAACGCCATACCAGTAAACCATTCGTTCTCTTCACAAACTATGAAGAAACGGGTGGCAAAGGCATGAAGGCTTTCCTCAAGACTGGCTACCTCGACAAGTTCGTCGACCATATTTATTGTGTCATTGCCCTTGACCGAAGGGGACACAATGAGTATGTATACTATAGCCCCACGTTACCGAGCAAGCTGACGTACTTCCTTGCCAAGCTCGGTTACTATGAGGCCAATGGTTCTTACTCTGACTGCTATGATCTTTGGATGAAGCATGACATCGCTCATGTTAATCTGTCATGTGGTTATGGTCGGCAACACACAGCCGATGAATTTATTTTGGCTGAAAGCTACGTGTCTTCCATCCTTCGCGCTGATCGTTTGATGCAAATGATTGACGAACCCTTCCGTGTAAAGGAACGCTTCACGTACCGAAGCGGACACGGGTACTCGTCTGTCGTTTATCCTATCCCCAAGCCTGCTGATAATGCCGGTCAGGGAACTGCTGCTCTTGAAATAGTGGGCAGTGAAGAGCTTGCATCTGATGACGGCCCTGAATATGTTCAAGGAACTCATATCCATTCCCCTGTTCACATGCCTCCTGAAGCGGTGTACGCATACTCTGCGGCACCGAAATGTTTCGTGTGTGCGCGAGACGACAGACCGATGGAGTATGATACCAAGAACAGTTTCTTCATCTGTGAAACGTGCAAGAAACAAATCATTAAACACTTTGACACAGTGACAGTCCCCAACGCTATGGCGTACTACGACATGCTTGAGGAGTCACGGGCCAAGAGCCGAGAGGCTAACAGGAATTTGAACAAGGCCAAGCTCAAGGCTAAGAGTTCTCTTCCTGTATGTCCCGGATGTGGTGATAATCACCATGTCATCTGGTCAAGGAAGGACATAGGATTTGTGTGCACGTCTTGCTTTGAGTACCCTTCTACCGATGGATACAACGGTAAGTTCTGGGTACGAGGAGACAAGAAGTTTTTTGTGAAGACTGTGAATGGCAAGCAAATGGTACTGGTGACAGACCTTAAGGGTGAACACCTTCTGTCAAGTGAAGAGCTGTTGAAGAGCAGTAAGCTTCACCAGTGCGCTGTCTGCCATGAGCCTCACATCTCCTGCTCTTGTGAAACCATAGGCAAGACGAGAAAGGTAAACGTATATGTTTGCCCCTCTTGCAAACAAGAAGCCTTGGATACACTTCTCAACGACAACCTCCCTCCGTGGGACTTGGACTAGGAGGATTACAACATGATCGTACCACGTCGTCCTGAGATTTGCAATCCTTCTGTTCCCGGATGTGAACTCAAACTTCCCTTGTACACGGAAGAAGAACGGAAGCGTATTGAAAACATGATCGACTTCCCCGGTGAATATACCGCAGACGATTTTCGTTCTGCGCTTGACCTCTGCTTCAAGCGTAGCACGGAAGCGGAAGCTTTCATCCGTTCCCTGCACGACTACACCCTTCGTCTGAAAGGGGTGTGGCATAGATGGTTGGGTGCTCTTCGCCCTGCCATAAAAAGGAGTTAGTATGTTTAAGAAATGCATCAGTGCTATTGTGGAAGCTCTTGTCAAGGTGGGTCTGAGCATCTGCGCCGTGCTCAGCATTCCGTTCCTCTGCCTTGCTGGTGTCTTCATGGACAAGGACGAAGACGGAACCATCCGCATCAAACTCTAAGCACGAGGTGCTTATGCGTAATCGTATCAAGCAGTTCTTTGGCTGGTTGTTCAAAGGCATCAAAGCCCTGTGGCAGATCGGTTGGAAGAAGATCATGGACTTCGTCACCAACATAGAAGCTGCCAATGAACTACTTGACAAACTGGAAAAGAATGATTACGTAATCATTCCTGAGAAGATGTCAAGGGTTCACAAAGCTGTCTCTCTTGTGTCTGGATGTTGTCACAGTTTCTTTAACAGATTCCTTAAGAGGACTGACAAAGAACATAAGCTGCTTGACATTGACATCCCTAAGAACTGGATGCGAGGGAAGAGAAGACGTTTAAGCGACGTTGAGCGTCTTGCTCTCTAGGAGAGGTTTTAAGCCTCGTTTACTATGAGGATGACCTATGAGTCATCTTTTAAATAAACGTGTCTTAGAATCAATCCTCGTGCGTTTAAACGGTATATGAACCATAACCGAGGGACGTAGAAATGTAATGCAAACAGAACATCAACAACAGTCCAGACATACTGTGTATCTCTGACGTAAAGGCAAGACATGAACTCATGCTTAGAGAGAAGACAAACTGTCTTCGACAGTGGCATGGATGTATCAGCTTGTAACCATAACAGAGATGCAAGAGTATGACTGTTAGGCGAGAGGAGCTTGAGAAGTTCCTTGATTACAATGCACCTATGGACGTGCCAGTAAGACAAGCCTACTGTCCTTTCTGTGAACCAGATAAGGTAACCAGTCATGGCTTTGTTGTGACACGTAAGAGGAATGGGTTCAGTATGTGGTGTCATAGGTGCCACACTAAATACTGGTACCCAGTTAAAAGCCCATCATCTAGCGCGATCTTAAGTGAATTGCATCGAAGAGCAGTGGGCAACAAAGACAATGCCAGTGTCGTAACGAAGAAAGTCACTCTCCCGTCAGACTTTACCGCTGACATTCCCGCGTCAGGTTTGCTGTGGTTACGTACCTACGGCGTCAATGAGGATGAGATACGCCGGTATCATTTTGGGTACAGCCCCAGACTAGATAGGTTAATCCTTCCTGTGTTCCGGGATGGAGAGCTGGTCTTTTGGCAGGGCCGCAACCTTTCTTCAGACACATCCAGACCTAAGTACATGAACGTGAGATCACAAAGGTCAGATATCGTTCTGTTTGTAAATAACCAAACATCGAAGGTCGTACTCGTCGAGGATATTCTTTCATGCCTCGCAGTAGCTAGGGCCGGTGTGAGTGCTGTTGCTCTACTTGGAAGCTACGTGAAGATGGATCTTTTACGTGATGTTCTGGCGGACGCAGATATAGCTTGTATAAAGGTCTGGCTTGATCCCGACAAAAGACAAGAGGCATGTAAGTACGCAAAGCAATTGCGTGCACTTGGTTACAGTGCAAGTCCAATTGTGCTAGCACACCAAGACCCTAAGTGTTATAAACCCGAAGAAGTCCAACGCTTCATAGGAGGTGTGACATGTTCGGATTCGGAAAGAAAACCTACGATGGGCCTACGTGGAAAGACGTGTCCATCGGTGTGACCATCGGTAAGAAAACCATGAGCATCTTCGAGATCATTCGTAAGTTGTTCTGGAATGTGATCAACATCATTAGCAACGCCCGATCTATCTGGCGTACTTTGTGCAAGGCGGTTAAGGAGGTGTGTCATGCTTAGCTTCAACGATAAGGCTGTCTCCTTCGTACAGTCTTCTTCCTCCTCTGGTTACGACATACAGCGCTATCTGTCTCGTAAGCGTAACCAGCTGTCGAACTTCTACGACATGGAGCTGGCTATGTGTGACTCGTGTGGCACGCTTTTTACAGACAAGCTCAAGTCTATGCCGTGCCCTAAGTGTGGCAGCACTGGTCACAGGAGTCATTCGTACAACACTACGAGTCTTGGCTATCTTGATAACATCAGGATGAACTCGTTCACCTACGCGATGGCTGCCTAATAAATGTGCAGACAGGTACTTGACAAGCAGGTATTTGATCTTATACCTATAGTACTATAGGTTACTTAACAGGTAAACCTAAAGATAAAACCTTTAGGTTAATATATTAAGTATCTTAATAAGTATCCTTGACTTTACTTAATTAAGTATTATAATATATCTAAGTATATCTTAGCCGTTACTTAACCTTACTTAAGTATAATATCTTAAATAACCTACTACGTAAATACCTTAATAAGTATATTATCCTAAGACTAAACCTAACTCTTAATTCATAAGTACTATAGGTAACTAATGCTTTGAACATTAAGACTATATTATTTCTGAATTAGAAGGTTGACCTTAACTCTTGAACAAGCAAGGCATTATGAACATTGAGGAAATCTCCCTTGTTTTGTTCTTGTTAAGCAAAGAAAACTTTGACAAGTATTTTAAATTCATCTTTGAGTTGAACCTTGAACTTGAAACTAAGAACTTTCTGAAAACAATTCAGGAATATTTCTCTGAATATCCTGATAAAGAAGTCCTTAGTGTTGAAGAATTACTTGTTTTCTTTTCAGTGAAGCACCCTATCCTGAAGAAGAGAACATCTTATTCTGCTTATCTTGAGCGTTTAGGTTCAACTGAGATTGATAATAAAGTACTTGAAGAAAACTTAAACCACTTCCTTGAAAAATATTTTGCAAGTGAGATGGTATTTAAGTTGACTGAAGTTCTTGACGGTGATTCATATTCTGTCCTTGACGAAGTACAGGAGATGTTATCCGAGTTCAATGAACGCAAGGTGAAGCTTAACAAAGATGAAGACCAACTATTTGTAAAGTCTAACTTGACTGAACTCTTACAAGAAGAAGTACACGAAGCTGGATTACGATGGCGCTTGTCCTGCCTGAACGAAAGCATCGGAGAACTAAGAGGTGGTAGCCTTGGTCACGTATTTGCTAGAGTCGATACAGGTAAGACATCGTTTATTGTATCAGAAGTTTCTAACTTTGCATCGCAGTTGAAGGATGATGAGGTTATACTTTGGTGTAACAACGAAGAGAAAGGCAAGCGTGTCCTCTTTCGTATCTATCAGTCAGTGCTTAAGTGCAATAAGACTGATCTCATAAACTATCCTACTGATGCAGAAGAAGAGTTCACCAAATTAGGTGGACACAAAATAAAAATCTATGACCAAGCTATCATCACCGTTGAAGATATTGAACAGTTGATGAAGACATATAACGTGCGTCTCTTGGTTATTGACCAAGGTGACAAGGTTCGTTTCTCTGGTGACAGAGATATGTCAACTGTCGATAGACTTAAAGCTGTGTACGGTAAGTTCCGTGAACTCGCTAAGTCATACGACTGTGATGTTATTGCTGTTGGTCAGGCGTCAGCTTCAGCCGAAGGGTTAAAATGGTTGAAGACTTCTGACATGGACAACAGCAAGACCGGTAAGCCCGGTGAGCTTGACTATGCAATTGGGATAGGAAAATCATTTGATGATGTTGACAATCCTGTTTGCAGTATTAGATATATATCTCTGTGTAAGAACAAGATGAATGAAGGTAAGCATGGCAGATATGAAGTAGTATTCAATGCTTCATGTGCCCTGTATACTGACAAGGCATCAGGTAGCTTCTCCGAAGTGTCGAAGTCCGACGACCAGTCTCCCCAAGGTTCTGGCTCACCTGAGATCAAGTCCACCTTCAAGTCACTCTTGTCTGAGATATATGGGAACCCTAACATGGAACAGAAGTAAACATGTCCGTATTCACTAACAAGGTTATTGCTCAGGCTGATATCGCCCTTGAAGAATTTGTTGCTAAGCTGGAACAGGAAACTGGTCTTGCTCTGCGCGATCTCTCCCTCGTCGATATGTTGACTGCGCTTAAAGACTATACGAAAACTGCGGCAGCAGCTAACGTAGCCTCGATGTCTCTCTCGCTTGATGAGCCTACCGTGACGACCGAAGCTAAGTCGAGTAAGTAGTATGTCTTACTGTACCATCGACATCGAATGTTCTAAAGCACCGAAGCATATGCCTTGGACAATAGGCTCGTATCTGTGCTCTGTTGGAATCGAACGCCAAGATGGTACCTCAACTGTGTGGTTCTTCAATCCAAATGATAGACCACATGAAGAACTTCTTGCTGAAATCCAACAAGAGATTGACAGCGTTGACTTCTTGATTGGACACAACATTAAGTTCGACTTGAACTGGTTGAAGTGGATTGGTTTGAATGTCAAGGACAAGCCAGTCTGGTGTACGATGGTAGCTGACTATCTTATAAATGGTCAGCGTAAACTTGAGTATAGTTTGAATGCTGTTGCCAAACGCTATGGCTTAGGTCATAAGCTCGATGCTATGGCTATGTATTGGCAAGCTGGATACGAGACGGATGAGATTCCGTTGGAGATTCATGAAGACTATCTCAAGCAGGACGTACATCTTACACATGACGTGTTCAAGAAACAACTCCCGCTCATTGAGCGTGCAAGCCTTGGCAAGATAACGGAACTTTCTTTCCGTCTAACCCAGATCCTTTCTGACATGGAAGTATCTGGTGCAGCCTTCGACAAAGAAGAAGCTATTGCTTACTGTAACCAAACGCGTGAACAGGTTAAAGCAATGGACAAGACGCTGGTCGATCTGGCTGGTATTGACTTTACTCCCTTCTCTGCTTCACAACTCAGTGCTGTTTTATTTGGTGGTTCTTGGAAGAAAGAAGTTCCTGAACTTGTAGCTCGTCAGCTAAAGAGCGGTAAGTTTAAGATCACCACACGTAAGACTAAGATTGAGATTCCTATCAAGGGACTTGGTTTTAAAGTTCCAGACGGCTGCTTGTCTAAGAAGACCGGCTTGCCTTCAACTGATAAGAACACACTTGATTTGTTAAAGTCTCGTGACAAACGCTCTGAGTCCTTCCTTCAAACACTACGAGATCAGAAGAAACTGATGAAAGTAGTGTCCTCAATTGCTGGTTCTAAAGAAGAGAAAGAGGCAGGATTGATTGCTGTCATCGGTAAAGACGACAGGCTTCATCCTTCCTTTAACCAGTGCATCACACGTACAGGTAGACTCTCCTCTTCAAATCCTAACGGGCAGAACTTCCCCCGTAATGGTACCAGCCCCATCAAAACATTCTTTAAAAGCAAACAAGGGGTTATTATAAATCTTGACTTAGCTCAGATTGAATGGCGCATAGCCGCTGAGTTGAGTAGAGATCCTGTCATGCTTCATGAATTGGATACAGGTCTAGACATTCATGCTGACAATGCTATCCGATTCTTTGATGCTGGCCAGTATGAACGTGGCTCGAAAGAGTTCAAGAAAGTTCGTACAGCTGCTAAGACAATGTCCTTTCGTCTTCTCTATGGTGGTTCCGCTGAAGGTTTCTATCGAGACCAGCGTATGCCTGACTATAGTTTGAAGAGATGGAGAGAGATTGTTAACGCATTCTATGCAAAGTATCAAGGCTTGAAGCGTTGGCAAGACGAAAACGCACAGATTGCAGCCGCACGTGGATACTTACGTAATCCTTCTGGACGTGTGCTTACGTTTGATGAAGAAGTACGTAACGGTATTGAATCCGTTGATGTCAAGCAGGTAAAGAACTATCCTGTTCAGTCTGCCTCATCTGACATTATGTATCTAGGTATGGTCAAGTTCATAGAACGAGTAGCGGAACTTGGTCTCAAGGCTAACTTGATTCTTCAAGTTCATGACTCGATGGTATGGGATTGTCCTGTAGAAGAAGCAGAAGTCCTGTGCCGTGAAGGTATCAAGCTGTTCCGTAGTTTACCTCAACTTGCTAAAGAATACTTTGGTTGGGATATTGTAGTACCCTTGACAGGAGACTGTGAAGTAGGGTATGACTATGGTAACATGAAAGCGATCAAGGAAGAAGATATGGATAAGATCTTCGCAGATCTTCCTGCCTTCCTCTCTTGACAACCGGAGCTGTGCTCCTTCAAGACTTTCATTTAGAAAGTTCTTGACAAATCTTCTTTCGTGTTTATCTTTCTTTTATACGCGCGTGAAAACATAGGAAAAGTCCATGTGGTTTATTTTCGATAGCATCGAACTGAAACATGATCTGGTGTCAAGGGCTGGTCGTACCTTTACTGGTTACGTACTCAAAGGAGAACGCAAGGGATATGATAAAGATCCCAACACTCCTTATGAAAAGATTCTCTTTGAGAACACTGCTACCACAGTAATCGAGAAGGGTATCGAACGTCCTAACTGTTCTATTGTACAGTTCTTCCAGAAGGCATGTTCTCCGGGTGACATTGTCATCATGAAGTTCGTTCGCAGAGGTGGTAATATGTGGGACATTGCTTCCGTTGAAAAGCTCGGTGAGAGCAGAGATCTTCCCACATATGAACCGTTGACAGAAGAGCAAGAAAAAGCTCTCAAGTCGCAAGGCGTTGAAGGTAGCGAGGCCGCGTTGGCTGCTACCGGTGGAACTCCTGCTTGGGTAAGATAAGTTAGCTTAACTCAAAAGAGGCCAGTCTATTGATGTGAATATGTAACTTGACAACATATACATCATATACTGGCCTTTTCTTTTTAGGAGTGTTATGTACACAAACAAGTATCGTCTGCCCAAAGCATTTGAGGACGCCCTTCAACCTCAACCTTATGACCCTGTTGGTGCATCAGACTACAGTGCTACGTCACTGATTGATAGTCCACGTTATGTGCAGCTCTACAAGAGACACAAGCATGAGATTGTTGAAGACCTGATGGATCAATGGTATGTCTGGAGAGGTAACGCAGTACACCATGAGATGGAATCAGCTCTTTCAAAGAATCCAAAGTATCTGGTCGAACGTAAAGTCACACGCTTTGACAAGCCTGATGGAGGCGATGAGTCAACATACAGACGGGTCGTCGCAAAGTTTGACTTGTATGATAAAGAGACACAAACTCTTTCCGACTGGAAAACTTGCTCCGCGTATATGCACGGAAGCACTGGTAAGAAAGAATGGATTGACCAGCTCAACATCAATGCGTACTTCCTTGAGAAGGAGGGGTATCCTGTAAAGGATGTTGCCATCAACGCCATCTATATGGATTGGAGACCTCAATCTGGACGGTACAAAGATGACAAGTATCCCGACTTACCTTTCAACGAATTCAGGTTCCGCGTGCTGCCTCTTGAAGAGCGCGAGTCCTACTACAAGGAACGCCTTCGTCTACACGTGGAGGCCGAATCCTGTAGCGATGACATGCTGCCAGTATGCACTCCGGACGAATGCTGGGAGAAGCCTGCTAAGTATGCCGTTTACAAGGTAGGAGCAGCGAAGGCCACAAAACTTTGTGACACTCGTGAAGAAGCAGATGAGTACATTCGCCACAAGAGGCTTGGCTCTGAGTACAAAGTTGAGTTTCGACCGGGCGAACGTACTCGCTGCGAGAAGTACTGTCCTGTGAAACAGTGGTGTAACCAGTATAAAAGCTGGAAAGAATCACAGAACAAAGGAAGTGAGTAATGGATATAGTTCCTTGCACATGCACATATGACTGTGAGTACATACAGCTTCCTGATGTACAAAACTTAACCGACGAAGAGTTTGATAAAGTACGTCGCTTTGCATGGAGAGCCTTTGGTGTATCTCATGTAAACCTCCTTGATGACTTTCATAATGAAAAGTATTGTATTGAATTTACTGGTGATGCAGGCTGTTCAGTAGCAGACGTAGGTGAATACCTTGTCTATAACAAGAACTTGTCACGGCTGGACATACTGACTCCTAAACAGTTTCAATGCTGTATCAATAAGGAGGACAAGGATGCTCATTGTAAAGTACAATCCTGAGTACATAGCTGTTAATGACGTTGAGAATGCCATACAGTATACAGAGGCATCGTTCTCTGAACTGTCTAAGGTTTGGGCAGACATGGGTCTTGAACTCCTTGTTCATAAACAGGAAGTTGACCCAATGATTGACATCATTCAGAGGTACAAAGACAACCGTATCTACGACGCTAAGACCATAAGTGCCGGTGAGTGGTTTGTGTTTGACCCTACTGACTATGATGACTGGTACATTGTATCAGATGAGGACTTCACAAAGAAGTACACTAAGATTCAGGAGGTGAATGTGTAGTGCTAAGATATGAATTGAAGATACCTGCCATCGTTACATATAGAGACAAGGGTATTGTCGATGTGCAACTTCGGTCTGGTATCAAGGTTACTTTGAAGGAAGACGACTTCGTTCGTTGCTTCAAGGTTATGAAGGATATCTCAACCATAGAGGACTAGTGATGAACAAGCTTGAACCAATGACTGTTGTCAAGCATTTCAAAGGTAACCAGTATCTCGTACTTGGGACTGCTAAGCACACTGAACTCAATGAGGAGTTTGTTGTTTATCGTCCGCTTGATGGAGATCGCAGGCTGTTCGTTAGACCTGTTGATATGTTCTTGTCTGATGTAGATAAGGAGAAGTATCCTGATGTACAACAGAAGGAACGGTTTGAATACGTAGCTCCTCTTAAAGATATCCTAGCAGGGAAGGCAACCGCATAGTGCTTAACCTTTACAGGTGAGGTGGCTTAGGTTACCTCACCTACTTATAGACACTTAACTTGATAAGGTAAACTAATGCAAGTATATGTTCTTCTTAGCCATGTATACAATAATGAAACTGAGTGCAACGACACGAAGGTAGTTGGCGTGTTCAAAGAAAGAGTACACTTTAAAGACAACATTAGGAAAGCCATTGAGGAAACTCTTGGCATTACCTTTGAACTTCAAGCCTGTGAGTATACGAATGATTAAGAAATTCATTGGGACTATCTGGCGGTGTATGGCTAATGTGTACTGGGGTATGATGGTTGTGTTTAACCTTCCTCTCTTTCTCGTGGACATTGCTATCCGCGTAAAGACTAGCACGATGGAAGACATACAGCGTACTATCCAGCTGCTTGAACAAAACATTCAAGACATTGCAAAGGCAGGTATCTAATATGGATTATCCTAGCTCGCTCAGCGTGTTCGGTCACGACGTAAGCGTAAAAGTTTTCAGTGACCCGATCGAGGTAGTGGAGGACGGTCAGAAGACTGATGTTGTGCTTGCACAATATGATCCTCAGACGACTACCATTTCTCTGATGCATGTCCCGGACAAGCCGGGCATCGGTGGCAGTAACTTCGTTCATGAAGTTATCGAAGCCATTGATGTGCACGGAGACTTGAAGTTGAACCATACACAAATTTCCACACTGGCGTCTGGTTTGTATCAGGCGTTTGTGTCTGGGGAGGTAAACTTTGGACGAGCCAGTTATGAAACTGTGCCCGCTGGAAAACGGGAGTACATGCCAAGTATGTTCCAGTAAACATCTTGACATATACAAAACGATGAGCGGGATGTTCTTTGTTAAATGTTTTGGTTGTGGTTATGAATCTCCTCTTGTGGATACTGCTCAGCTGGCTAAGGTTATCTGGTTGCCTTAACAGAGGTAGTGTGCATATGTGAGATCTATAAAATCAACCTATAACAAGACAAGGTTTGCTTCTAAGTTTGAAGCAGAGCTTGCTAAAAAGTTCGACGAGCTTGGTATCAAGTGGGAGTATGAACCTTGTCGTATTCCTTGGCAGCCCGCTGTACGATATTATAAACCTGACTTTAAGGTTACACTTCCAGACGGTGAGGAGTTCTTTGTCGAAGCAAAGGGATACTTTGATCCCTCTATGCGAAGTAAGATGGCTCAGATTCGTGAGCAACATCCAGACTTAGATATACGTTTCGTCTTCATGCTTGAAGATAAAGTTATCTCTCGGTCTACAAAGAACCCCACCACGTACAAAACGTGGGCTAAACGACACGGCTACTCGTGTTGGAAGCCTGATACCTTAGCTGAGAGTAATAGTACTAATGTCGAACGAAAGACTGATAGAACAGGCAAACATGGAAGCACTCGAAGAAGTAAAGGAAGCCATCAAGGACGCGCATAAACGCCACCCTGAGACGCATCCGTCTATCGAGCATTCTGCTTGGATTCTCAAAGAAGAGATGGCCGAGCTGAAACATGAGCTTTACAAACCGGAGAGATGGCGTGACACTACTGCGATTTGTGAGGAAGCCTGTCAGGTTGCTGCTTCTGCTATCCGCCTGATTGCTGATATGAAAGTCCGTAAGATGGAAGGGTATAAGGAGCACGAACATTACCGTCACGCAGCATAAGCTGAGGTAATCTATGGGAGTCATGTGTTGGCTCAAAGATCACAACTGGGAAAGCACTGAAGTGTGGACTGGCACTGCGTATGACATCATCCGTATTGAAGTCGAACAGTTCAAGTGCTCTCGTTGTGGTAAGACAAAGAAGTCTGTCCGAGTGTTTGGTAAGTTGAGTAAGAAAGTAGCAGAAGATATTGTTGACAATTCCACAGGAGTAGTTAATGATAGATATGTGAAAGAAACTTCACCCAATGAAGTTATTACTCTTACCGATACAAAGGAAGACAAATGCAAGAAGGCAGCGTAAAAGCATATAGTACCGCTCTTCTTTATGCACTGACAGCTAACGGAAAGACAATGACGTGGCAAGCTCATGCGTATGAAAACGAAGACGGTACAGCCAGCATACTTATTCAGTCTGGTTACGAAGGTGGTGCTCTTAAGGAGACTACTCGTTCCTATAACTGTGGTAAGAATGCTGGCAAGAAGAATGCTACGACTGCGCTACAACAAGCTGTAAATGAAACTAAGTCTAGGTTCAAGAAGCAGCTTGATAAGGGATACAGGGAGAGTAAGGCCGAGCTGTCTGCTCTCCCTATTCGTCCTATGCTAGCTCAGTCTTATATAGATCATCAAAACAAAGTCAGTGACGACACGATCTATATCTGTCAACCCAAGCTCAACGGTGTACGTTGTACAGTTCAAAGACACGGTGACAAGATAACCTTCCTGTCAAGAACAGGTAAAGTATACGATGTCTTGTATCATCATAATAAACTCTGCAAAGAGTTGTTTGAAGTTATGCCTGATGGATGTGTATGGGACGGTGAGATCTACTGTCATAGTATGCCACTGCAAGACATAGTGTCTGCTGTCAAAGCATACAGTCCTGCCACAAACAAGTTGCAGTACTGGGTGTACGACACCATCAGTGAAGAACTTCAGTTTGAGCGCATTGCACGTTACCGTGCTTTGCTTGCAGATAAAGATCTTAAAAAAGTTATGGCTTGCCCTATTGACTATGTCAAAGGAATAGTTAATATAAAGAAGAAACAAGAAGACTATCTTGCAGAAGGATATGAAGGACTGATGCTACGTAAGTACAGTGCTAAGTATCGGCAAGGTGTTAGGTCTTATGATCTTCTGAAGTATAAGAACTTTAGAGACACTGAATACAAAGTCACAGGGTTCTCAGCAGACGTAGATAAATGTATTATCTTTGAGTTCTTTAACAAAGGTAAACCTTTCTCTTCTGTTCCATGCTGGACAAAAGCACAACGACAAGAAGCATATCGGAGGGGTTGTTTAGACTTCAATACTTGGATAGGTAAGAAGGCAACAGTACGTTGCTCTGACTTCTCTAAGGATGGAACCCCCATCGGAAACCCAGTAGTCACAGCCATAAGGGATTATGAGTGAGCTTCTTCGATATGATTAACAAGGCACTTAAACATTCTGATGAGGTTCCGATTCCTTCTCGTAGGAAGGACGATCCTTACTGGGGTACGTTGCCAAGGATGTGTCGTCAGTGCACAAACAGAGAGGAAACAACACCTCCAGCATCCTTGAAGAAAGCAGGAGTTAAACCCTGCCAGTTCTGCAAGGTGTTTGAGAAAGCTTGCTACATTGCGTCGACAGTGTGCCGTCGTGTTGTAGAGCCTCTTAACTTTAAGGTAAAGAAAAAATGATTTACCTTTCTCCGAAAAGTTCAAGACTATCGGAAGAACAATGGTGTACTGTTATAAGAATGTTGGCTAACCCAAACATAGCTCAGTCAGACATTGCAGCTAAAGTAGGCTGTAGTCAGAAGACAGTGTGTAATATACTTTGGGAAGTATTTCCTAAGTCTTTTGTTAGACATCGAAAGCAAATAGCCAGACATAATATACATCAAGCGCGTAAGAAACGTGGAGACTTCTGTACTAGAAGATACTCAAAAGGTTACCTGCTAATACTCGCACCGAAGTGGTATGCGAATAAGCAGGAACGTGAGTTTATTCCAGCGCATGATGCTATAGTATGCAGACGGTTGGGTTTATCCTGTATGCCAAAGGGCTATATAGTTCACCATAAAAATCAAAACAAACTAGATAATAGATATAGTAACTTGATGCTAATGACCATCAGTGACCATATGTATTATCACAGAACAGGAAAGTATAGAGTATGAAAGATACTGCATGGTTCAAGGCAAAAGAATTTCAGTGTAAGTGTGGGTGTAACACAAACGAAATGAACCAAGAGTTTGTGGATAAGCTTACCCTTGCACGCGAAATCGCCGGTATTCCTTTCGTCATTACTTCTGGATACCGTTGTCCTGCACACAACAAAGCTGTTGGTGGTGTAGCTGGTTCATCCCATACAACTGGGTACGCTGCTGATATCAGTGCGGCTACTGGTGAACAGAAGTTCAAGATTGTTCAGGCTCTTATTACAGCAGGCTTTACTCGTGTTGGTATCGCTAAGTCTTTCATCCATGTGGATAGCGATCCCAAGAAGCCGAGTCCGACTATTTGGTTGTACTAGGAGCTGACATGAAGTTCCGTGCTCGTTACCGTGGTAAAGGAGCCAACGGAAAGTATGTCACAACTCAGATGTTTATCAACGCAACAAACGAAGTTGAAGCTAAGGAAGAAGCAAACAAGCGTATTCCAGAAGTGGTCAAGCGTTTGACTGAGCGTGAAGGACAGGATGTTGGACATGTTGTCTGTTGGAAGATTGAACCTCATGAACAAAAGAAAAGAAAGGAAGAAATGTATGTCGGTTAATAAAGAAGCTGTGTTGGAAGAAGTACGTGCTCAGTTGGCTGTTGAGAACTGGGTGAAAGATGTAGCTAAGGAGAATGAAGCCAGTGACGAATACAGTCCTCGTTCTAATCGTCTTCTTCTTTGGGACTGCTTTGCTGATGAAGTAGGCAGACACGTTGAAGAGTACACTGTTCCTCAGTACGGTGACTTTCCTGATGACAATGTTGCTTCTTGGTCTGCTGATGATTGTGTCAAACAGATTCAGAAGTATGTGAACCGTATGGATTCTAACTCTCGTGGTGAGCTTGAAGCTACGCGTGACCTGCTCAAGATTGCACACTATGCTTCTCTTGTGTGGTGCAAGCGTCTTGGCTTTGAGGAAGCTCTTGCGGAAGTAAGGAAGGAACAGGAAGGACAGCCTGAAGTTCAGGAAGAGGTGCAGAATGGGTAAGATATACTTCGTCTTCCAAGAAGAGTCTATTCTTGGTTTGCTTAAGAACTATGCAGCAGCTGGTAAGTTTGGCTTGCAGGACGTTGAGTACCTGCAGGTGAAAGACAATGCAGACTACAGTGAGAAAGGTTCTGTCATCACAAAGGATGACGCTGTAGTCTATGTTGACTTTCAGCCTGACTGTGAACGTGCTCGCATTATTGCACACGAGCTTAAGTGTCCTATCCGTTGGTGTGATGAAGCTGGTCTTAAGATGATTGATGTTAAACAGATCTTTAGGCTTGACCAACAAGCAGCTCAAGCTGCTGTGGAAGCTGACGTTGATGCACCTTTTGCAGCAGGAGTAGAATTTAATGCCTAGTACGTATGTCTTTTATCATGAAGATGCTGACGGGCATTGTGCTGCTGCTGTCTTCAAGTACTCCTGTGACCAGAACGAAGAGCTTGACCTTCGCTCCATTAACTACGGGTATGACTCTAACAAGATGTTCGGTGATCTCGAAACTGGTGCTCGGCTTGTGTTCCTTGACTTCTGTCCTACTGAAGAAGACCTCAAGGCTCTTCATGACAAAGGCTTTCCTATCATAGTTGTTGACCACCACAAGTCTTCTGTGTGGGCTAAGGATTACGATACGACAGGTACAGACACTAAGCCTTACATCCGTGTGTATCACAGTATCTATCAGTCTGGTTGTGAGATTACTTGGGGAACCTTTATGGGTGAAGCCAAGATGCCTCCTGCTGTGTGGATGACTGGTAGATATGATGTGTGGGATCATCAGGCAGACGAACGCATTGTTCCTTTCATCACAGGCATGAAGCTCATCATCACCGACCCTGCTACGGAAGATGGTTATGAGTTCTGGAAAGCGTGCTTTGAAACTATCGACACTCTTCCTGCAGATGCACCTGACGAAGAACGTGCTAAGCGTATGAAGTGGGATGTAGTCCTGCAACTTATCAACATGGGTAATGTTGCACATATGTATCGCCTTGGCCTTGCTGAGGAACGTGAACGTAATGTGCACGACATGGTGATTGAAGGCAAGAAGTTCCTTATGGTGAACTCAAAGCTTTCTGATAGCTATGACTTCCCTATGCAGAAGCTTGATGATAGTTACTTTGGCTTTGGCTGGTACTACTGGGACGGAAAGGAATGGCACTTCAGTATGCGCTCTGAAGGTGATAACGACCTTACTACCGTTGCTGGTATTCGTGGTCATAAGAATGCAGCAGGCTTTACGATGTATGGTTTCCAAGACCCTAGCATCTATCTGAAGGCTGCTCATGAAAGTAATTGATCCTTCTGTCATAGTCTCTTTGCAATCTGCTCCACACTTCATCATGCAAACGATTGAAGACGCTGGACGTACCTGTTATAAATCGGAGGATAAAATCAATGAAACTTCTCACGTGGCTTTCATCGAGCGACTTGTACGTCGAGGGCACGAAGCTATGCTCGAACACGGGTACGCTACTGCACACTTTCGGGTTGACCGTGGTGTCTCTCATGAACTGGTGCGTCACCGCCTTGCGAGTTTCGCTCAAGAAAGTACTCGATATTGCAACTACAAGGATAAGGACATTGAGTTTGTAAAGCCCAGTACTGAACTGGACGTTGACTCGATGAATGCGTGGGGTTGGCACATGCAAGAATGTGAGGTTGTGTATAACAATCTTATTAAAGCTGGTTATTCTCCACAAGTAGCTCGTGCTGTGTTGCCTAACTCCTTAGCTACTGACCTTGTAGTAACAGCTAACCTTCGAGAGTGGAGAACTATCCTTAAACTTAGGTGTGCAAAGGATGCTCATCCAGACATGCGGTACATTATGCTACGGCTGCTGAGTGACATGCACAAACTCTTTCCACCTGTGTTTGAAGATATCTATCAGCTTTACAAGGAGGAAGTAGATGCGCTTGCTAGAGATCTTGTATACGTTCTTCCACACACGGAAGAAAGTGGAACAGACGCATGAGACATGCCATTGGTGTAAAGACTATCCTTACTGGGATTGTTGCAATGCTTGGCGTGACTATGAAGACTACTGCTCCACATGTAAAAACTTTAAACCTGCAACTAACGAGGATATAGAACATGACTAAGTTTGAAATCAAGGCTACCTGTAATGGCAAGGACTACAACATTGACTTTGAAGTTCCGAAGGATATCAAGCAGGAAGACTGGGATCAGTTCTCCAAGCTGTTGAAGATGGCTTGCCAGCAAATGGGTAAGTAACCCTTGACAAACTTCTAATAAGTCTTATACTCTTATAAGACACATCGTGTTACCTTAAACGTAGTTGTTAGCTACGTCAGAGACAGGTGGACTTTATCTCCTTGGCTACCTGTCTCTGTCCTAACGCTTAACTAACTAGAAGGTTGAACATGATGGAACAAGGCTCTCTTGCGGATCTCCTTACTCTCGCTAAGTCTGGTGACGACAACAAGCTTGGCGAAATGATGGCTATGATGAACGGTGGTATGGGTGGTCAGCAGTGGATGTGGTGGATCCTTATCATTCTGTTCGCTTTCGGAGGGTTTGGTAACGGTATGTTTGGACGTAATATGGCTCCCAATGGTCTGGACAATGCGAACCAACTCATCCTTGAAAAGCTGAACGGCATGTCTGTTGAACAGTGCGGTCAGTTCTCTCGTGTCGGTAACGGCATCTGTGATAGCACCTACGCTATTACCAATGCTGTACGTGACGCTCGGGACGCTGCTTCGGCGTGTTGCTGCGAAACCAATCTGAACATCGAACGTGCGTCTAACGCTAATCAGCGTGCGACGGATGCTCTGTCTCACCAGCTTTCCGATTGCTGCTGCCAGACGCAGCTCCGTATGCAGGATCTTGCTACTGGTATTCGGGAACAGGCTACGGCCAATCAGTTCCAGAACCAGCAGGAATTCTGTGACATCAAGACCCGCATGGCCGCCAACCATTGTGAAACGCTTGCTGCCATTCAGGCTAATCAGGCGGCGATCATTGGTTACATGACTCAGGAAAAGATCAGTGGGCTGGAACGCGAGAACGCTGCGCTTACGATGCAGCTGTCTCAGAATGCCCAGACTCGTGCTATCATTGAAGCACTGTCTCGGACTTCTACTACCACGCCTGCTGCCTAGTAGTTAAAGCATAGCTTGATAGTTTGGAGGAGCTACGGTTCCCCCTTTCTTATAAGGACTAAACATGTTTGGTGTTCCTTCGATTGAAGAACGTATTAAGCAAGCTCAGCGTAATGCTGAAGTATATAAAAGTGAACTTGATAAAGCGGTGCATAATGTTGAACGCTATCAAGGTTGCTTGAATAAAGAACTGTCTCGAGTAGGGGAGCTTTCCCTGCTGAAAGACGTGCGGGATGGCAAGCTCCTCGTACTCGATCTTGAGAGTATGGAACCTGCCCGCATCGCATTCCTCTAAGGGAGGTACGTATGGCCTGTGGTGGTAAGAAAAAGAAGAAAAAGGGACGCTAGGTCTTGACAACTCTTCGTTAATGATTATCTTATAATCAAGAGCGACAGTTGCGTGGACTGGCTGTACTCTGGGAGTGACCCACTGGTTGCATACACACGCAGAAACCCCTTGCAGGAAAGATCAAGAACTGCAGGGGGTTTTCTATTAGAGGAGTTACGATGTCGAAACTTACTGCTCTTGCAGAATACGTTCATACGTGGGCACCTATAGCCACGCAGCTATTAGCTTCTGACAATGACGCTGTTAAAATGTATGGTGTTAAGATTCAGCAAGAAGTGGACGTTAAGAAACGTCAGCTTGAAGCAGAACTTGGAGAAGCTAAAGCTATTCTAGGTATGACTCTAGCAACACAACCTAGTCAACCTGCACAACAGAAAGAAGTCAGTAACCCTGAACTAGTAGAGCATTCGACTATTCATGGTTGTACAGAAACACAAGTTAAAACAGAATGCACTATCGAACTATAGATACAAAGAAACCCCCTTTGGGCCTTCGGGCTCTTAGGGGGTTTTTCTTTTGCCTAATTTTTATCTTCAGGCATATCAGCAAGTAGCTGTTTTATTTCATGCACACGTGAAACATTGACACCGTTCTTGAGGGACATGATCTCAGCAAACTTCTTGAAGCCAAAGGCAGATGACACACAGATACCAAATGCTATCTGATACCAGTCAGGCATAGTAGCAAAGGTTTCAAACCCATGTGTTACCCAGTCTGCTGTCCACGGACACCAAGCAAGAATAAGTGGCATAGAGATAACTACTGTCCAGAACTCATCCTTCCATCCAGAGTTGTCGAGGGAGTCTTTCTCCCACGCAATATCTCCCACCACCCCAGACTTGTAGAGATCAATCTTAGCAGCAGCTCTCGCTTTAGCTACTTCGATCTTACTCTGCAACTCTACCTCTTTGAGTTTTTGCCTACTCGTGAACCATCCCACAACACCGGAAACAAGTGCTTCAACAGGCTTAGCGATTATGTCTAGCATAGTTAATCCCTATAGTCAAGACCTGACTGCTTAGCCACACGAGTAAGTTCCTTCATCAAAAATTCTCTGCGCTTCTGCAGCTTTTCCTTTTCTTCGTAGAACTTAGTACCCGTAGACTTGTTATTCTTTTCGTTCAACTTCTCAAGCTTGCGAACGCTATTCAAGCGAGCATTGATAGAATCATATCTACCCTTGAGCTGCTGAATAGTTCTGTTCTTATTTCTAATCTCAGTACGTTCATCAGGAGAAAGAGTTGTATCCTTCTGTGCAAGCTCAAGTTCATTCAAGCCAGTCTGCATCTTATTACGAATCTTACTGTACTCATTAAGTGTATCACCATAGCCAACCTTACCGAAGAAAGAGTTAGCAATAGGTACGTTCTTCAACTCAATAGGAGCACCAGTAACAGGAGAGGTCAACATGCCAAGAGCTTGTGTGACTACTCTGCCAAGGCCACCCATGTACGATTCAGTAAGATGCTGGATGGTTTCAGGAGACACATCAATCCAACCCTTCTCAACCTTAGACCCAAATGTCCAAGAGTTCAGTGTCTCTGCTACAGCACGGCACCACATAGGATTAGTACCCCAGTACTTCTGACTGTCAGGTACTTCACCCTTAAAGCTGTGTGTGCTTTCAGGCATAAGAGCATAACCAAAGCTGTTCTGGTTGGCTACTACTTCACCGATAGGACGGAAGATAGTAGGCAAGAAGTTCAACATGGAAGCTCCACCAGTAGGATTGAAGTTATCAAATGAAGCACCAAAGATTTTAGCAGCAGCAGAGGAAGGCTTGGTGCGTCCGCTGATTACACCTTCCATTGCATTTGCAGCTACCCAAAAGATATTATAACCATAAGGCAAGGGGATCTTTACGTATCCACCATCACCAAAAGGTGCAGGTATAATAAAGTTACTGTCCTTGATATAGTCAGGAATCTTATCATACTTACTTACACCATCGTCATCATCACCCATAAGCCACCTACACAGCAGTGCATGTGGAATACCACAAGCTACTGAATAAGCCATGAAAGCAGCGGTTCTCTTTGCATTGTTTGCAAAGCTATCTCCACTCCTCCAGAGGTTACGCAAGATACGCACGTTACCACCGATGTTAGCAGAAGAGAATGCCCACAGACTGTTAAAGAGAGGAGCCCACGAACCCTTACGAGTAAAGTTAACTGTGATCTCCAGAGCTTCGTTAGCTGCACGTTGATGTGCAGTATCCATCATCTCTTGCATCTGTTGAGCAGACCAACCATTACGCTTAGCTTCCTGAGCAATATGATTGTCAAACTCTTGTGTCAGAGCAACGAACACAGAGAACCGAGTAGCATTTTCAGATACATCAGAGATAGTATCCAGATACTTAAGAGCACCGTCAAGAGTCTTACGAAGGTTACCCTTCTGCTTTGACAGTTCACGTACATCCTTGTACATAGTCTTGTAGTCATTAGCAAGGAACATACGAGTATGCCCACCAAAGTCTACAAAGTTCTTGTACATTTCCTTAAGGTACGCTGCATCCTTACCAGTATATTCCTTACCGTTCATCTCTGACCAGAGGAACTTAACCATACGGAAAGAGGTAGCATCCTTAATGATACGCTGACGAATGTTGTTCTCTTTGCCAAGCAAGTTGTTTGCCTGTGCCTCAGAGATTACATTACCTACGTTAAAGATAGCAGTCTGAATATCACGAGGATAGTTCTTGATAGCGAACACAGGGTTATACGTAGTTAACAAAGCAGAGAACTTCTGAGTCATCTTACGAATGAAGTTAATGACTGCACCTGTTTCAACAGTGTTCTCGTTACGCAAAGCAGCAGCAAGAGCTACGTCCTTAATAGCAATACGAACACGGTTACCCTTATCATCAATCACATTGATGAACTTGTGCCCTTCACCTTCAAGACCATGTGACTTCCTCACATAGTAAAGAGTACCATCCCCCTTCTCAGACATACGGAAGTATGGCTGTCCCTTCTCATTCTTATCCGTAGCGATTTCCCACAGGTCTTCGTTAGGAACTTCTCGAACGAGGTTAAGCAGACGACGAGACACATCGTTCTTCTCACCGATGTTTACAGTATCCATGATCTGCAACATCAAGTGTGTAGAAGGACTTTCTGCAAGACCTTCCCGCCCCTTCGCCTTCTTCAACAACTCCCGACCACCAACAGAAATACCAGCCTTTGATCTCTTGTGTGCATAATCAGGGTCGAGATCGTCAACGAACTCTTCCCAGTTCTTTAACGGGACGTAGTGCTTATAGGTAGCACGGAGCTTATCAGTAAGAGTCTTAGGTACAATACGATACTTATCCAGCATGTCCAGATGGTATCTACCAAGTTGGTCAAACTGTGCAGCAATCTCATTCATACCCGGCACATCAGAGTACTTGTCAATGATAGCCTGTGCCTGCTGGTCAGAAAGACCAGAAGGAGACTCTAACGTATTCTTACCACGGTACCGCCTGTTGACTTCAGCGTTACGTTCCAGTGCATGTCGAGCCAGAAGGAACTCATCAAGGGCAGACCAAGTAGCATTCACTCTGTCCTGCTCAGTAACCTTACGACCAGCCTTACGCAGGTCATCAAGAGCTTCCTTTACAGCAGGAATATCAAGCTTACCAATCTGTTCACAAAGCGGTGCAATCCGCTGATTCATAATATCAGTGCGAATGCTGTTAATTCTATTCACCATACCAGTCATATGACGGTAGATGTTTGTAGCAGGAGCGATAACATTCTTACCAATCGTATCCTTAATGTACCTTTGCACAATCTGAATACGACGGTACTTGTCATACATGCCTTCTACAAATCTTTCAAACCCAGTATGCGGAATGATCTTACCATCCATACCCACAGACTTGCCAGTGTTCTTGATCTTAACCATACGGTCAGTCCATGTCTGCTGGTTCATCTGTGCACGCTTCCACTCTTCAAGATAAAGAGGAGGCATATCAGTATAGGTAGTATCTTCATCCACCATGAAGCGAACTTCAGGAGAACTGTACGCAGGAGTAGTATGACTGATGTTATCACCTTCAAACAAACAATAGCTCTGGGCATTGTTATAGTTAAAGGTAGTACCAGCCACACCCAAGTCTCTCAACATACTAGAGATCTGCTTAGTGTTGTTAGACTGAGACACAAGGTATTCGTATACATCCTGTCCAGTCACACGTTCAAGATAACCCTTGTTCTTCATAAACTGAGTAAGTTCATTCTTATCAAGGAAGACACCGATGTCTTTACCCAAGAACTGGATATGCATACCATCCTGTGCAGGAATCTGCTGAGGAGGCATCTGCTTAAACAAACGATTAAGATGTTCTGCAACATATTTTTGTTCAGACAAAGGACGTTCCCAGTTCATGAACTGTTCAAAGGAAGGAGCATAGTTCTTATATACTTGTCCGGGAAGACCAGACTGCTTGTTATTGAATCTCTTGTAGTAGTCAGCAAGCTTCGCAGGATTAGAGAAGTAAGTTCCCCAACCATATGGAGCAGAGAAATCATCTGCACCTACAAGGTCAACACGTTCGTACTGAGGAGCAACATCATTCAAAGCTGTGCTCATGTACGTAGCACGACCCCAGATAGTATAGTTAGAAGAAACACCTTGAGGCTTATTGCTGGCAAGGTTCTGTGCAGAAGCAGCAAGGACATCCTTGACATCAGCTTCAGTAACATAATCGTCTACACCAAACAACTTCTGATACAACTTACGAATAAACTTGTACAAGTCACGAATGACAGGAAGTCGTTCAAGCAAAGACTTAGGAGACTCACGCTCAGCTATCCAAGCAATAAACTCTTCTGTACGAACAAGGTCATTAGCGTTCTCGTATGCAGGGCGCTGACGTTCAAACTCTTTCCACAGAGGAGTACCATAAGCGTCACGATATACAGCAGCCATGAACCCAGTAAACTGACGAGGAGTCATGATAGCACGCAGACCATAGTGAGCAACACCTTCGTGCATAAGCAGACGTACTGCTTGTGCCTTAGACTTTACTCGGTCAGCAAATACATAGATCTTCCCGTCGCAGTATACTGCTTGCGGAATAGCTTTCTTATCTGTGTTCTTAAAGGACAGATTAACCAAAGCATCATGTACAGCAGTAGGTACATTACTATCAGTAACAGAAGAACAAATAGATACAACATCCTTTAGACCGGGAAGCTGAGTCAATGTGTTCTTCATCCAGTCATATACTTGCTGAGTAGCTTCAGCAGCAAGCTGGAAGTCTACTTCCTTTTCCTGCTGAGTATACCGTTCAAAGGACTGACGCTGTGTTTCAATATTGTTACGAATCTGCTTAGACCGTTGCTCTTGCTTGTACATACGCTTGAGCTGTTCAGCTTCAAGATCACGACGAGCTTGAGAAGTCTCTTGAGGAATAGCCTGACGTGCAGGGATGTTACCATCCAAAGCGTTGTCATAGCTAGCCTTGTCCTGAGCCACCTTAAGCTGCGCCTGATAAGCAGGAGAAGCTTCATACGCACGCTGCTGTTGTTCAGCAATCATGTTACGCATGTACTGGTCAGCAGCAACTCTGTCACGATCAATCTGATTATTCAGAGCAGCAGCTTGCTCAAGGGCAACATTCTGCTGAAGAGCACCATACTTCTGCGAGAAAGCATCAGCACTAGGCAGAGCAGCCTGCTGATTAGAGGAGCCCATCTGTGCAGCCTGCCAGTCAGCAAAGTCTGCATCCCATGTATAGGCTGGATCGTTGGTCAGCTTCGCTGTGCTACGCAGAGCACGGGCATCCTTAAGCAGAGCATCAATACGGTCTTGAATTTCCTTGTCTGCAAGTTCCTTCATCTGCTTGCGCAAGTCAAGCTCAAAAGGAACAGCGGGATCAAGCTTATCTGCCTTAGCAAACAAGGCATCCATGTTCGTCTGAATCTCAGACAAGTCCTGTGAACGTGCAGCAGAACGAGCAAGGTTAACGGCAGACTTTCTAACTTCTGCCTTCAATCTATTTGTCTGTGCAAGCTCTTTATCAATACGAGCAAGCTCACTTGTAACAAACTCATACTGGCGATCATTGTATGGAATAGCATTCTGCAGCAGGAGTTCAAGGAATACATTGTACTCACCCTTACGTGCCTGCAACTTAGACATATGTTCATCAGCACGATTGAGCTTACGCTGTACGTACTGCTGAGTATCTTGAATGCTGTTTATAATCTCAGTGTACTTAACTGGATCTTTCTTGAACAGAGCTTCCTGATACCTACGGTCATCAACAATCTGTTCAGCCGTAAGGTTGGTATCATAGCCAAGATTCTTAAAGCGTTCTGTTACAGTTTCACGGAAAGCCTTACGAGCCTTCTTATCAGACTCAGAGAGATCTTTCTCAAACTGTTGCTTACGCTGCTTGATATCTTCACGCTGTGCCTGAGCAAGACGTGCAAGCTGAGCAGCATACTTCTGCTGGTCACGTTCAAGCTTCTTAACATACGCATCCTTTGCTTCTTGTGTAGCAAGCAGAGCATACTTAGGAGACGTACCTGCACGAGCAGTAGTCAATTCATCCTTTGTCTTACGCAAAGCATTGACAATAGGATTACGAGCACGAGCAAAAGATTCTTCAGAAGCAGCTACAGCCTTCTGTGCTTCTACACGAATAGCATCACGCATGATGCCTTCACCCTTAGAAATCTGAGTGAAGGGATCAATCTTAGTCAGCTCTTCTTCAAACTTAGTCTGAAGTTCAAGTGGTGTCTGGTCTGGGTTAACATACGGAATGTCTGTCTTAGGTGAGTGTTTAAGCATGTCAACCATAACACCAGCTCCACCAGAAGCAGAACCAACAAGAGCACCAGCAATACCAGCTTCCATCATACGGTCGAAGTCATCAGCAGTAAGCTGAGCACGTCCGTCCTGAATCATACTGTTTACTGCACCCAACCATTCCTGTGTGTATTCTTCTGCACCTTCACCAATCATGGCCTTGGGCAGAGACAACGCAGAAGCCTTGAGCTTTTCCTTAAAGGAACGTTCAACAGAGTCAGGTACCTTAACACCAGTCATCTTACGAAGCAGCTGACTTTCACCGCCAAGCAGTGTAACAGCAGACTGCAAGATACCAGTACCAATATCCATGCCGGGATTAGAAGTAAGTAGCCCTCCCTCAGCATAGTTACCAGAGTAGTTCTCACCAGTGTTCAGTACAAACTCAGGAGCCATTGCACCAATCTGCGCACCAACAGTAGCGGTCACAGCTTTAGTAGCAGCAGCACGAGCCTCAGCTTCAGCAACACCAGAAGCTACAAGCTGAGCAGTCTTCTTTTCAATAGCACCAGACAAAGCACCAGCAAGCACTCTCTTACCCGCAGCAGCACCTACGCCACCACCAGTCAGAGACATACCTACATTCAATGTCTGTTCGCCAAGAAGACTAGCAAAGTAATCACCAAACTTCTGAATACTGTCTACATCTTTGTAAGATTCAACAGCAGCTTTCAGCTCAGGAGCTTGTGCTTCTTCTTGCTTCTGTTGTGCATAGTACATCAAATCACCAGCAGTCTGTTCATGACCCATAAGGTCAGCAAGAGCAGCACCACCAGCAGCAACAAGAGCTTGTGTCTGAGGAATAGAACGAAGGAAACCCTTTACATATTCACCATGTTCTGGCTTCGGTTCTTGATACTCAAACGGTTGAGAGTAACCACTAAAAGCCGGAACAGCCATGTGCACAGGAACTTCATCAGGTACTGTGCTTACGTAGGCAGGTCCAAGATCAGCCTGACTAGGCCCTCTACGAGGAACACTAGTCGTAAACTGCTGACGCGGGTACGCAGCCCGACGAGCAAGAGTATCTTGCATCGGTCCCTGCTCAGTAAGGCCCGGGACCATCACAACACTATAGGGCTGTACACCAGAAGAAACAGGTGCAGCCTGAGCAGCAGCATACGCTTGTGCTGCAGAAATATTCGTATTCAAAACACCATCCAGTGCCATATCTAGAATACCTTTCTTTGGCCCATATTTCGATTCTAAGGGCCTTTAATTAGTTAACGTATAAAACCATAGAAGCGAGCACGTTCAAGAGCTCTAGCCTGCCTTGCAGCCTCAGCAGCGGCAGCATCCTGTGCCTGCTTGTCAAGAGATTGTTGAACAGCACCAAGCTGCTGGCCTCCAAAGTTGAAGCCATAGTTATTGTAAGGATTACCCTGAACACCAGAAAGACCAGTACTGAACGTAAGAGCAGGTACACCCAACGGAGCCTGTGTCTCATAGTCAAACATGCGCTGTGTAGTCAGAGCGGAATCAGACCTACCACGCAGCACTTCATCAGTGTAGACTTGTGAGGGCATCATCCCGGGGCCGTACTTACCCGACAGACCAGTCATACCAGAGTAGTAGTTCAACGCTTTCGCAGCCTGTTCAGGAGACAGAGGTGCGAGCATAAGGTTGTTTGTTGCCGAGTCCAGTGTAGGGGCAAGACCACTTGCAGCAGCATTAGCCTGTACCCACTTAGCCCGTTCAATCTTGTCCAAGTTTTCCAGTGTACTTGTGTGCAAAGCTTTCTGGAAATCAAGGTTAGCCTTATACTTTTCAGTATCAGCCTTAATACCAGCAGAACCAAGCGTAGCTCTAGCTCCTATAGCAGCAGAACCAAGAGTAGCATTAGACTTGATGTTCTCAACGTCAACAGCCTTCTTGTAGTCAAAGCCCTTCTCTTCACGCATCTTAGTCATTTCATAAGCGCGCTGTTCAGCAAGCTGCTGAGCTGCGACGTTAGCTGCATAGGTCTGATCAATAGTGTTACCAAGCTGCATCAACTTAGCAACACCGTCCATGCCCATAAGAGGCTGTTGTCTACCTACTTCCTTGCCGTCCTTGCTTATAAGGACAACTTCTTTAGTCTCAGGGTCTACAGTAACCTTACCGTCAAAGTCACGGTAGATAGTGTCCCTCAGTACGTTAGCAGTACCAGTAGGGTCACCGATAAGGATACGTTCACGGTTGTTAAGAATAGACTTCTTAGCAGCCCGAGCCTGTTCATTAGCCTGATTCAAATATTCAGCAGCAGCTTCCTGTTCCTTAAGCTGTGCTTCAAAGAGCTTACGTCCAGCAAGAAAACGATCGTTGGCTTCCTTTTCCTTACGCTCGCTTTCCCACATCTGACGACCAGCATGTAGTGCAAGTCCGATAGAAGGCATTACGCATTACCTCCAGTTAGACGTTGGATACCACGACCAGCACCGTTCCAGCTGTTCTGTGCATCTTGCATATACATGTTGGCAAGACCCATACTTCCAGTACTAGCACTACCAAGACCAGAAAGAATAGAAGAGCTGTTCACCGAAGGAGTAGCCTGATACGTCTGCAAAGAAGCACCCTTACGATAGTTAAGTGCTTGCGACTCACGAGACAGAGCAAGGTCTTCAGCCTGCCGAGAAGCCTGAGTTCTACTCATAGCTTCAGACAGTGCCTGCTGAGAACCCATACGATTCATATAGTTAGAGAAGGCACCAGAGTTAGCGTTGATACCAGCCATACCCATGGAACGCATGTCCTGCTCACGCTGTTGTGCATAACCCGCAGCTACGTCAGCAGTAGCTTGATTCATAAGCCTGTCACGAATGACATCCTCACCTTCAGTGAGCTTACGAATAACAGACTTCTCAGTATCTCTATAAAGAGGATCAAGTTCTCGCTGTTGCTGGATGTCAGCAAGACCTCTGTCTACTGCGTACTGTGCTTGTGCTTGACCTAGAGGTCTAAGCGTTTGAAGATCTTCCATACCATACTGAATATTCAAATCTTCAAGAGGCCAGTACTTTTCTTTCTGTCTCTGCCAAGCTTCGGAAGCGTACTCGTCCTGTTTCTCGATAGAGCCAAACGCAAGGTCAGCATACTTTGACGCTTGGTTTGCTGATTTAATGCCGGAGTAAATGTCGTACCCGGTAGCTGCAAGATTACCTACAGTACCAAGAGCACTCCATGTATCACCCCAAGACCAGTTATCAAAAAGTCCCATTGTTTATTTTCCTTGTATGTTTGGCTTACCAGCCACCATCATCGCCACCATCGTTCTGACCTTCTGCACCACCACCGGTACCATCGCCAGCTTGTCCTTCGCCAGTGCCTTGGCTATCAGAGCCACCATTGGGGCCACCATTGTTATCTCCGTCGCCACCACTGCCTCCGCCGCCGTCGTTGCCAAAACCACCATCGTTACCGTCTCCTCCACTACCACCGGAATCGCCATCATTACCGGTAGAGCCGTTGTCACCAGAGTCGTTACCGGCATCATTACCTTCGTTAGCACCACCTTCACCAGTAGTACCAGAGTCAGTACCTTCACTTGTACCACCAGTAGCTGTGCCACCAGCAGTGTCAGATTCAGCGGCGGACGTAGAAGCAGCTGTATCAGCAGCAGTACTAGAAC